>Ga0066376_10000290_pt1 | contig 45509 bp, 34 predicted proteins | sample Knorr_S15_td_Bot_FD_77009 | JGI IMG/M metagenome (GOLD analysis project Ga0066376, IMG submission 77009) | Marine microbial communities from Southern Atlantic Ocean transect - Knorr_S15_td_Bottom_ad_5009_LV_A | ecosystem: Environmental > Aquatic > Marine > Oceanic | place: Southern Atlantic... | reverse complement strand
TCGGTCTGGTCATCGACGTCTCCCACCTCAACGAGGTCGGATTCTGGGACGTCGTCAAAGCCTCCTCGTCGCCGCTGATAGCCTCCCACAGCTGCTGCCGGCGGCTGTGCGACCACCCCAGGAACCTGAGCGACGACCAGTTGAAAGCGCTGGGAGAGCGCGGTGGGGTGGCGGCGATGACCTTCGTGCCCTCCTTCATCTCCGCTGACGGACCTGCAACCCTCGACCAGTTGCTCGACCACATCGAGCACGCTGTGAAGGTGGCCGGAATCGACAGCGTGGGACTGGGTTCGGATTTCGACGGCGGTGGCGACCTCCTCGAGGACGCGAGCAGGTATCCGGAGATCACCGTAGGACTGGCGCGGCGCGGCTACGGCGAGGAGGAGCTCGCGAAAATACTCGGGCTCAACCACCTCAGGGTGCTGGAGGCTGTCATCGGCTGATTCAGAGGTCGTAGAGCTCGCCGAATTTGCCCTCCAGGTACTCCATCAGGAAATCGACCCTCAGCGGCTCTCCCGTCACCTCCTCAACCAGCTCTTGGGCGGTCAGTCGCTTGCCGCGGCGGTGAATCTTCTTCCTCAGCCACTGCCTCAATCCCAGGAGCTGTCCCTGTCCCACCTGATCCATCAGGTCGGGCATCTCGACCTGGGCCCTGCTGAAGAACTGGGCCGCGTACAGATTGCCCAGAGAGTAGGTCGGGAAGTAGCCGATCAATCCAAGCGACCAGTGCACGTCCTGGAGCACGCCGACGGCGTCGTTCTCGGGCCGAATGCCCAGATAGGCCTCCATCCGGTCCATCCACAGTTCGGGCAGATCGCCGACGCCGACGCGCTCCTCCAGCATCTCCCTCTCCAACTCGAAGCGCAGGAGGATGTGGAGATTATAGGTCACTTCGTCGGCCTCGACGCGAATCGGCGACGCCTCCACCTGGTTGACGGCGGCGTAGAATCGATCCACGTCCACCCCGTTGAGCTGATCGGGGTAGTGTTCGCGCAGGACCGGTAGATAGTGTTCCCAGAACTCGCGGCTGCGGCCCACCATGTTCTCCCACAGACGCGACTGGGACTCGTGAATGCCGAGGGAGATGCTATGTCCGGCGGGCGTTCCCTCGGCGTCTTCGGGCAGCCCCTGCTCGTACAAACCGTGTCCGCACTCGTGTATCGTGCCAAAGATCGATCCGGTTAGCTTGTCTTCGTCGTAGCGCGTGGTGAGCCGCACATCCTCCCGGGAAAGGGAGCTGCAAAAAGGATGAACGGACACGTCCAGTCTTCCCGCCTCCGAGTCAAAACCCATGTCGGCCATGACCCGTCGCCCGAAGGCCTCCTGCTGTGACCGGGCATAGCTGCGATCGAGAATCCCCGTGGCCGGACGCTTGCCGGTAGCCAGGATCCTCTCCACCAGGGGCACCAGGCGTCGGCGCAACTCGTCCAGCACCGGCACCAGCTCCTCAGTGCGCGCGTAAGGTTCGTACACCTCCAGAAAGGCGTTGTAGATCGTACCCTCAAATCCGACCCGGTGGGCGACCTGCCGCTGCAGGTCCAGCACTTTGACCAGCCACGGCGCGAACAGCGGGAACTCCGAGCGGCTCCTCGCCTCGATCCACGCCTCGTGGGCGAGGGACTGGGTCTCGGTAAGCTCCACTACCAACTCCTTGGGGATCTTCAGCGCCCGGTCCTGCACGCGTTTGAGCTCCCTCAGATTCACCGCCTCCTCTCCCTCACAGCCGCGGTCGGAGAGCTCTACCACCAATCCGACCAGCCGGGGAGCGGTGAGCTTCTCGTGATGGACGCCGGCCAGGACGCCCAGAGCTCGCGCCCTCTGGGTCACTCCCCGGGCGGGCATGTAGGTCTCCTGGTCCCAACTCAGCAGCGCCTCGGCGTGACTGATGTCGGCCAGTTCCCTTGCCAGCTCGATGAACTCAGTGTATTGCTCGCTCATTCGGTACACTCTCCTGTCTCCTGGCTAACCCATCGCCTCATCGGGTGAGATCGCCGTAGCCGGTCAGATCGTAGCCGATGTCGACGTAGTCGAGCAGGCGCATCAGACTTCTCAGCGCGACGCCGAAGCCATCGACGCCACTGACTCCCCCGAACTGCCCTCCCCCCTTCAGGTGGGGCTCCAGATCCAGGAAGACGCCGGGAACACCCTTGCGTTTCAGCTTGCGTTCCAGCGCGGGAATACGCTGGCGAAAGTCGCGCAGGATGGCCTCGTGCCCCGAGTCTCCCTCATCCGCGGGCACGAAGTTCTCCAACCGCGCCTCGTCCACATACCCCTGCCACTCCAGATTCGGATCGATGCGGTAATCCTTGATGTGCATCCAGCCGATGCCGGTTTTCATGGCCTCGTATTCGCGGTAGGTCTCCTCGGGCCCCATGTTCTGGCTCGACAGGTTGCCGCCGTCGAAGATCAGATACAGATGGGGGTTGTTGACCTGCCGGTACAGACGGTTCAACAGGCGGCCATTCTGGCCGATGAGATTCGCCTCTACCTCGAGACCGAAGAACACGCCCGCCGCCTGGCAGGCTTCAGCAATCTGGGAGAGTCGCTCGCTGGCCTGGGTGACATAATCGTCGGGTGATTTGCCTCTGGGGTGGTAGAAAGAGAAACCTCGAATGAGCTTGGTGTCGAACTCGAGAGCCAGATCGATAGCACGCGCCACGTCGTTCTTCAGGTATTTGGCGAAAGGCACGAAGGCGTTCTGGCTGCCGTCCTCTTCGTCGAGCAGTTTTACCTTGCCGATCGGCGAACCGATGGAGGAGACCCCGATGCCAAACTCAGCGTGCAGCTTTTTTAGTCTGCGAATCTCCCGGCGGTTGAGCTGCATCGCGTTCTTCACGCCCCCACCCTCCCCCGCATCGACGAACCGCAGGCTGTAATAGGACAGTCCTAGCGCCGCCAGCATAGTCAACTGCGTCTCCGCCCGCTTGTCTACCGGTCCCTCGTCCGCAAATCCGCTGATGATGACCCTGGGTCTCGCCTTCATGACTCCTCCTCCTGCTGACATCATTGTGACCGCACTGGATTATGACCGCACTGGCCCTCTTCGGCCGCTGGCGCGAGCGGCGCGGGTGCCGAAAAGAGATGGTGACGGGCGAATATAGGCGCCCCCCGCTGGGGCGCAAATTCACCCTCTACCCAGCCGACCACTCGATGACGGCGCTTGACAGGACCTGTCCTATCCTTTCCTTCATAAGTTTCCCTGTTCTTTTATTTTCGCTCGGATCATTGCCCATTTCATCAGTACCCATTCATCAGTATCATTACCCATTTCACCAGTAAGCGAGTCGCATGAAACCGATTTCCACCTTCTGCGTAATACCCGATCTCCCTGACGAACTAGCCCCCCTGTGGGACCTCGGCCACAATCTGTGGTGGAGCTGGTGCCAGGAGGCCGTCTTGATCTTTCACCGCATGGACCCGAAGGCGTGGATCGACTCGGGACGCAACCCCTTGCGCTTCCTCTCCACGCTCAGCCCGGAGCAGCTGGCAGAGCTCTCGAGCGAGCCTGAGCTTGCCGGCCGCATCAAAGGAGTCGTCTCCCACTTCGAGGAATACCGCCAACGCCAGAGCTGGTTTGAGCAGAGCTATCCCGACAGTGCGATGAGTATCGCCTACTTCTCGCTGGAGTTCGGTCTGGTGGAGTCACTTCCCATCTTCTCCGGCGGCCTGGGTGTCCTGGCGGGAGACCATCTGAAGTCGGCCAGCGACCTTGGATTGCCCCTGGTCGGCGTCGGGCTGCTCTATCACCAGGGGTACTTCCAACAGGCGCTGAATCCAGACGGCTGGCAGACCGAGCTCTATCCAGAAAGCGACTTCGACCAGATGCCGATTCAGCAGGTAGCCGCGCCATCGGGTGATCCTCTTGTCGTCGAGGTCCCCTACCCGAGGGGAGCGGTCTACGCCCGGGTCTGGTCGGTGCAGGTCGGCAGGAACGCCCTGTATCTCCTCGATACCAATATTGAACAGAACGAACCCGACGACCGCGATATCACCTCCATCCTGTACGGCGGTGACGGCGAGCTGCGCATCCGGCAGGAAATCCTGCTCGGGATCGGCGGCCTTCGCGCCCTCTACGCCATGGACATCCGGCCGAGCATCTGCCACATGAATGAGGGTCACTCCGCCTTCCTGGCGCTGGAGCGCATCCGCATTCTCATGGGGGAGCAGGACTTCTCCTTCGAAGCGGCTCGGGAGGCGACCGTAGCCGGCAACATCTTCACCACTCACACCCCCGTGGGCGCGGGCAACGACTGGTTCCCCCACGCGCTCGTAAGTGACTACCTGGGGGCTTACGCCGGCGAGCTGGGGCTGTCGACCGAACAGCTGCTGGGGCTGGGCAGAACCAATCCGGACGACTCCGACGGAGAGTTCTGCATGACCGTCCTCGCCCTGCGCCTTTCCGCCCACTCGAACGCCGTCAGCCGCCTCCACGGCGAGGTCTCGCGACAGATGTGGTCAGGGCTGTGGCCTGATGTGGCCGCCACGGAGATTCCCATTACCTCCATCACCAATGGGGTCCATAGTCAGACGTGGATATCGCCGGCGATGGCCGACCTCTTTGATCGCCACACGGGCGAGGGCTGGCGCTACAACTCGTCTGGCCATAACTCATCTGGCCATAACTCATCTGGCGAAAACTGGCGTGAGCTCATATCCCAGATCCCCGACGCGGAGCTGTGGGCCGTTCGGCAGCAGCGGCGAGACCGCCTTGTCGAGTACACCCGCTGCCACCTGGCGAGCCAGTTCGATCGCCAGGGAGACTCTCGCGCCAAGATCGACCAGCTCCTCGACCAGCTCGACAAGAACGCTCTCACCATCGGCTTCGCCCGTCGTTTCGCCACCTACAAGAGGGCTAACCTGATCCTCAACGACCTGTCGCGGCTGGAAGCGCTGTTGAGCGATGACGCGCGCCCAGTGCAGATCTTGTTCGCCGGCAAGGCGCATCCACACGATGACGCCGGCAAGGAGATGATCCGCGAGATCATCTCGCTCTCGAGGCAGGAACCGTTCGCGGGAAAGGTGTTCTTCCTCGAGGGCTACGACGTCAATGTCGCCCGCTATCTGGTCCAGGGAAGCGATGTGTGGCTGAACACCCCGCGGCGGCCCCAGGAGGCCAGCGGTACCAGCGGCATGAAGGCCGCGCTCAACGGCGGGCTGAACATCAGCGTCCTCGACGGCTGGTGGTCGGAAGCGTGCGAGCTGCACACCGGCTGGACAGTCGGTCGCGGCGAAATGTACGAGGATCCACGATACTGGGATGAGGTCGAGTCCAAGACGCTCTACGACCTGCTCGAGTCGGAGGTCATCCCCCTGTTCTACGACCGGGGAGATGATGGCGTGCCCCGAGGCTGGGTCGGCCGCATGAAGGAAGCCATCGGCACCCTCGTGCCGGTCTTCAACACCCATCGCATGGTGCGGCAGTACGTCGATGAGCTCTATGCGCCGAACCAGTCGCGCTGGGAGCAACTCAATGGCGACAGGGACAGGATCGCCCAACTCAGCGAGTGGAAGAGCAACGTGCGCCAGGCCTGGCCCGAAGTCAACATCGACCACGTGAAGGCCGATCCGCCGGCCATGCCCAAGGTCGGTACCGTCATCCCCCTCGAGGCCACGGTATCGCTAGGGCGACTCTCACCGGAGGACGTGCGCGTGGAAATCTACATGGGAAGGGTGGACACCCGGCACGAAATCCTGCAGCCCGAGACCGTAGCCCTGAGCTACCTGAGCTCAAACGGCGACAGCCAGCACGCGTTTTCGGGGGAGTACCGGTGTTCGACGCCCGGATCCCAGGGGTTTACCCTCCGGGTCCTCCCCTGCCACGAGGATCTGAGGGACCCGCTGGAGATGGGACTCGTCTGTTGGGCCTAACGCCCCGCAACTGTGTCTCGCGGTCCGAAAACCGCACTGTGCAGCCTCTCGGGCAGCCCGATCTTTCAGGTTACCGGGACGGTTTCCAGGACGTCTCTGTGAGGGCTGTCGGAGGGTAGCAGGTGGGCGATACTCTGGTCCAACGTGGCGAGTTTTCCACCGTGATGGATCGCCAGGCCTAGCAGGTATGCATCCGTCACTTGTCTGTGACCGACGAGCAGGCTCGTCGGCATTTGGTCTGTGCCCACCAGCGGCACTGCATCTGGCCAGAAAACGTGATGGGGATACGCCACGACCTCTTCCAGGAGGGCTAGCGCCTGCTGTGGAGCGACGGCATCGGAGATCATTCTGGGATTGGAGGACAGGCGTACGAAGCCGCACTGGGTAAAAGGGCAGGTCGCCCAACTGGCCCCCCCACGGCCGGCAAACCAAGCGTGCGCCTGAGGGTGGTGCACATGGGAAGGCCAAGCCAGGGCAATGAGTAGATTGAGATCCAACAGCCTGACCATCAGAGTTCGTCTTCACCCTTCTTCACGTCATCCAGCGTGATGGGGTGAGCATTCCTGGGGATCTGGAAGACGGGGAAGCCGCCTTTTCGATCTGCCGCCGGCTGGCGCTGCATCTCCAATCCCTTGCGCGCCAGTTCGGATATTATCGCGCCGATGGAAATGGACCGGGCTCTGGCGAGGGTCCTGGCGACCTGGAGAAGATCTTGATCTATGTTGATGGTCGTTCGCATACTGAAAAGGAAGCAAAGTGATGCTATGATGTCAAGATGCTAAGGCATCGCCTGATGATCCCTCCAGCCGCAGATCTCGCAGTCACCAGGGGTTACCTCTCAGGATTTCTTCCGGACGCCCCGATCCAACGACACCCGACCTGATGTAATGTCCTGGACGGCCCGGTCCAGATCCTCCACGTGCTCCTCGGGAACGCGCGCCTGGAGGGTCACTTTCTCAGCGAACTCCTCGTGTCCCATGCCTCCGCCCACTGCCTCTATGGCTGCCTTGCAGGGCTCGTAGAACGCGTACGGGACCTCCAGACCCACCGTCTGCCAGGTTATCTTTACAGCGCGGCTGACCTCAGCCAGCGCCGCTTGTGCCGTCGCCGTGTAGGCCCGCACGAGGCCACCGGTCCCCAGCTTGGTGCCGCCGAAGTACCGCGTCACCACGACCACTACATCCCCCAGTTCCGCTCCCTTGACCACGGCCAGAACCGGACGTCCCGCCGTGCCCGGTGGCTCGCCGTCATCGCTCATTCCGAGCGTCAAGCTGGCGCCGTAACCGATGGCGAAAGCGTATACATGGTGGCTGGCGTCGGGGTATCGCTCGCGAATGTCCCGAATAAAGGAGCGCGCCTCCTCAACGCTGCCGGCAGGCCCAGCAATTCCTAGGAAACGGGAGTTCTGAAAGCGCAGCTCAGCACTCGCCTCGGCGGCGGGTACAGGATAGCCCGTGCTGGCCATCGGCTCCTAATACTGCTCTTCCTGGTCCATGCGGAACTCAGGCGCCAGATTCTCGAAGCTGGCACACTCGGCGTTCCACATCATGTGCACCGATCCGGTAGGCCCGTTTCGCTGCTTGCCGATGATGATCTCGGCAATCCCCTCCTGCCCCTCTCCCTCCTGACCCTTGAGGTCGTACAGCTCCGGCCGGTAGATGAACATGACGACATCGGCGTCCTGCTCAAGGGATCCGCTCTCTCTCAGATCCGACAGCTGAGGCCTGCGGTCGGTGCGCGACTCCGTCGCCCTGGACAACTGGGACAGGCCCAGGACCGGTACGTTCAGCTCCTTGGCCATCCCCTTGAGCCCTCTCGAAATCTGCGAGACTTCCTGCTCTCGGCTCTGCGCCGAGCTATGCGAGCCCATGAGCTGCAGGTAGTCGATGATGATCATGCCGATGCCGTGCTCGCGCATCAGCCTTCGCGCCTTGGCCCGCGCTTCCAGCACGGTGATGCCCGGGGTGTCGTCGATGTAGATGGGTGCCTGGGCGAGTTTGCCGACGTTTCGAGTAAGGTGAAGCCAGTCGTTGTCCCTCAACCTGCCCGACCTCAGCTTGTGCAGATCGACTCGCGTCTCGACACAGAGAAGGCGCTGAGCCACCTGCTGATTGGACATCTCCAGGCTGAACACCGCTACGCCGACGCCGAAGTCCACGGCCGCGTTGCGGGCCAGACACAGAGCCAGGGATGTCTTCCCCACGCTTGGTCGGGCCGCCAGGATGATGAAATCCCCCGCCTGAAACCCCGATGTCAGATCATTGAGGTCGGCGAACCCACTGTCCACGCCCGAGACAGCGCTGTCCCTGTTGTGGGCGCGCTCGATCTGCTCGAAGGTCTCGTGGAGCACGGTCTCGATCGGTTGGAATCCCTTAGAGAGTTTCTTCTCCGAGAGGCTGAAAATTTTCTGTTCCGACCAGTCGATGAGCTCGCTGACCTCGCTGCGCCCCTCGAAGGCACGCTCCGATATCTGCGCTGCGGCTTCGATTAGAAAACGGCTCAGCCCCTTGTCCAGGACGATCTTGGCGTGGTGGTCGATGTTGGCGGCCGTCGCCACCTCCGAGGCCAGAGTGGCCAGATACACCACGCCCCCGACTTCGTCCAGCTGGCCGCGTTTTCTCAACTCCTCGGCCAGGGTCAGTTGGTCCACGGCCTCGTTGCGCTCATAGAGGCTGATGATCGCCTGGTAGATGAGGCTGTGGGGGACGGAGTAGAAGCAGGTCTCGTCGAGGATCTCGATGGATCGACCCACGGCGCGCTGATCGATGAGCATGGCGCCGAGAACGGCCTGCTCCACCTCCACAGCTTGGGGAGGCAGTCGGTCGAGGCGGCCATTGCCGTTTCCAGTCTGCGTCGTCATGGCATCATGATCCATTCACAGCTCTAGGCCGTCGTATTCCCGCCGGAGCCTCTTGATATCCTCCCAGGCGTCTCGCTTGGCACTTGGCGTGCGCAACAGATAGGAGGGGTGGTAGGTGACGATCACGGGAACACCTTCGTATTGGTGGATTCGACCGCGCAGATCCCGCATCGACAGAGTTGTCTTCAGGAGCATGTGAGCGGCGACGCGGCCCAAGGCGCAAATGATGGCGGGATCGACGATGGCTATCTGCTTCTTGAGGAAGGGCTCGCAGCTAGCGATCTCCTCCGGGTCGGGATCCCGATTACCCGGGGGCCGACACTTCAGAACGTTGCAAATGTAAACCTCCTCGCGGCTCAGCTGCATGGCCTCGATGATTTTTGTCAACAACTGACCCGCGGGACCCACGAAAGGCACTCCCTGACGATCCTCCTGGGCTCCCGGTGCTTCACCGATGAACATGATGCCCGCGTCGGCCGCGCCCTGGCCAAAAACAAAATTCTGTCTCGAATGCCCCAGGGGGCAACGGGTACACTCACAGATCTCACGGCGGAACGCCTCGAGCTCGGTGCCCCCCTCAGCCTCGGCGCGTGGCGGCACCTGCGGTTGGAAGACGCTTGAAGGAACGATAAAACGCGGCCCCTCGAAGGCGACGAGATCCTCCAGGAAACGCCTCGCCTGAGCGACGACGGCGGCCTGATCTTCTCCTTCGGAAACGGTCCGGTGTGATGTGTCGCTGTGATCGGACGTCATGGATGGGGAAGATCTCGGCTCGACATAGCCCTGTCAACTCCCCGCCGGTCCGGCCTGCTGGTTCTTTCGCCCGCGGCCTCGACACAGATCCCGAACCCGGTCCAGGAGTCGATCGGCCACGGCGAGCTTCGCCATCCTGGGGAGCGACTCGACGGCCTTCCCGGCGTCGATAAGGGTAACCCTGTTAGTATCGGCGGCGAAACCCGCCCCCTCCTCCAACACGTTATTGAGGACGATGAAATCCAGCTTCTTCCGTCTCAATTTCTCTCTGGCGCGATCGAAGCCAGGTTCCGTCTCAGCGGCGAATCCAACCAGCACCTTCTCCCCCTTGCGCTCTCCGAGGATCGCGGCTATGTCCGGGTTCCTGACCAGCTCTATGGAGAGGGTCTCCGATTCCCGCTTGATCTTTTCGGTGGCGGGAGAGCGCACGGCGTAATCCGCCACGGCCGCGGCGAGAACGGCGGCATCGACCCGGTCGAAGGCGGCGCTCGCCGCTTCGAGCATCTGTGCCGTCGACCGCACCCGTTGCACCTGAACGCCAACCGGGTCGGCCAGGGCCGTGGGGCCCGATACCAGCTGTACCTGGGCTCCCCTCTGGGCTGCCCGCGTGGCGATGGCGTACCCCATCTTCCCGGTGGAGCGATTGCCGATGAAGCGCACCGGGTCGATATCTTCCAGAGTGGGCCCCGCCGTTACCAGCAGAGCCAGGTGGGCGAGGTCCACCTCGCCTGAACGACTGCGGTGCGCGAGGAACTCAGCCGCCTGTGCGACGATCACCTCCGGCTCGGCCATACGGCCCCTGCCCGAACTGCCCGAGGCCAGCTCGCCACTGGTCGGCTCGACCCAGCCGAAACCCAGTTCGAGGAGCTTGCGGCCGTTCTCCCGCACCTGGGGTTTGAGCAGCATCTCCTCTTCCATCGAGGGAGCGACGATCACGGGAGCGGTGGTGCTCAGAATGAGCGCGGACAGGAGATCATCGGCCAGACCATGCGCGAATCGAGCCATGGTGTTGGCAGTAGCGGGCGCGACCATGATGAGATCGGCCCAATGGGCGAGACCCACGTGAAGGACGGGAAACTCGTCCGATCTCGCAAAGAGGTCGGTGTACACCGGATGGCGGGACAGCACCTCGAGTGTCGCCGGAGCGGCAAACCGGGTAGCCGCCGCTGTCATAACCACCCGAACATCCGCCCCCTCCTGAACCAGCAACCTCAGAATAAACGGCGCCTTATACGCCGCAATCCCCCCAGTCACCCCCAACAATACCCGCTTGCCTCTCAACAGATCCTCCTGAAAAAAATCGATCCCCAAGACGAGAATGACTCAGACCCGATCCCCCGAACGAAAAGAACAGGTCCGATACCCGAATGAGAAGGACAGATCCGATCCCCCGAAGGGTCAGTCCCTCCGGTCAGCGCCGGTCAGAGCTGCGACAATGCGCTCAGCCAGCTCCGAAGGTGTGTATTCTACCGAATCAATGACCAGATCGTACGGCGACAGGTCACCAATGTCGATCCCGTAATGGGTGGCGTAACGGACGCCCTCCGACTGTTCCCGGTGTTCGATGTCGAGCCGGGCGTCCTCCGGTGACTGCCCCTCGCGCCCGGCCACCCTTGTCGCCCGAGCCCCGATATCGGCCTTGAGCCACACCTTCAGCGCATCCTGCCGGTAGCGGACGGACATCCAACCCGTCACCCTTCCTTCGAGGATGACGCCCCCGTCCTCCTGGGCGGCCTCCCGTGCCATGCGGTCATCGAGACGCCTGTCGACCTGCGCGTCGCCTTCTGCCCGCCGGCCAAACTCCGCCAATGAGAGGCCGTCCTCGCCGGCCAACTCGCGAAAAATAGCGCCGGCATTGATGTAGCGAAAACCCGTGGCCTGGGCGACGAGTTCGCACACCGTACTGGTGCCGCTGCCGGGAAGACCACTGACGGTAATTACGCTGTTGGCACACATGTTAAATCTTCAGGCCAGGTTCTGAATCTGCTCGCGGAGACGCTCGATCTCTTCCTTGACCTCAACCACCTGGTGGGTGAGATCCGCCTCCTGCGACTTGGAACCCATGGTGTTGGCCTCGCGGTTCATCTCCTGCAGCAGGAAGTTTAGACGGCGACCGACCTCCCCCCCCTTGTCCAGCGCCGCCCGAAACTGATCGTTATGGCTGCGCAGACGCACGATCTCTTCGGTGATGTCGCTGCGCTCGGCGAGCATGACCACCTCCATGGCCAGACGGTCCTCGTCGATCTGACCGGGCCGCAGGAGCGCGTCCACTTTCTCCCTGAGGCGGAGGCGAATGTGCTCGGGCGTCGCCGCCGACATCTCAGCGATGCGGCCGGCGTGCTGCTCCAGCAGATCAACTCGCTTCCGCAGGTCCCTGTCCAGACTATCTCCCTCGGCCCGCCGCGAGGCCTCGAAATCATCCAGGGCCGCGTCCACCGCGTCACAGATCATGGCCTCTGCCAGCTCCAGGTCCATCGCCTTCGACTCGACCTTGAACACCCCGGTGAGTTGGACGAGCGTGGAGAGGTCGACGGGGTCGCTCTGCTTTCCCGTCAGTTCCGCCAGGCGCTGGAGTTCATCGAGGTACGCCCGAGCCACGTCCTCGTCCAGAGTCGGCAATGCCCTCGCTGACTCCATTTCCTCCCACTCGAGAGTGAGGGAGAGTTTCCCCCGCCGCGCCCGCGTCTGAACGCGCTCTCGCACCTTCGGCTCGAACTGCTGTAGAAAGTGCGGAGATCGGATCTGGATGTCCAGATGCCGACTGTTCACCGAGCGGATAGTGGCGCGAAGCCGAACCCCTTCGCGCTCTACTATTTTAGTGCCGAAACCCGTCATACTGAAAATTGCTCCCACGGCTTTCCTCTTCTCCTGATCAGTATCCAAAGCGACGCCAGTTCACCCGCCACCACCCGGATCGATCTGTATTTTGTGTAGCGCCGTAAATCCCGTCAGCGGCACCGCGATCTGCTCATCCATGTCGAACTTCCACGTCATCGTGGATCCGGCGACCCAGACTTGCCTGTTGGCACCGTCGACGGCCAGGTCTCTCCCCCCCGGTACTCCATCAAACTGGGACATCAGGCTGCCGTTGCGATCGAAGGCGGCCAGTTCCATCTCCCCGAGCACCCAGCAGTCGCCGCTGCGGCGGTCCACCGACAGGGCGACTGCGTCCGAAAAAGGCAGCTCCACAACCAAAGGCTCCCCGTCGCGGTCGAGCTTCATCAGGCCCCCGCACCGCAAGGGTGAGATCTCGCATTCATACAGCACCCAGGCCTCCTGCGGGGAGTCGCCGGCTGGCGAAGGCTGCGCCGCTACGCTTCCGGGTCGGTCGAAGCCCCGCCATTCTCCAGCCCGCGTGGCGGCCTCGCCGTCGTAGAGCAGGACGCGGCCACCAGCGCGATCGACGATCCAACACGAGGCGCCCACGGCGGCAAGGCTTATGGGGTCCTGAAAACTGGCATCGACCTCGGTCAAACCGAGAGAGTCGATGTCCGCCCTGGTAGAAAACTTGAACACCCGTTGCCGTGACAGGTCCGCGACCCAGCCAGTGCCACTGTCCGAATCGATGCTCAGATCACCCGGCGACGACAGATCCAGCTCGATGAGTCTGAGATCGCCGTCCGCGGCGATGCGGTAGAGGCCCTGCGTTCGACCGGCACTGACCCAGCAGGAGCGGTCGGCCAGGTCCGTCGCCAGCGCTACCAGGGAAGAAAACCGCCCCTGCGCGAACAGCCCATGGCGGCCGTCGGGGGCGAGCTGCCAGACCAGGCCACTGCCTCGATCCGCCACCCACGCCACCTCCGACCCGGGTGTGGCCACTCTCGCTGCCCCCGGCAGCAGTTCCTCTTCGGCTTCGACGACCAGGGCCAGCTCGTAGACGTAGGTGGCCCCGTTCTCGACCTCCTCGTCGGCGAACTCCAACGACTCCGGCGGCAGCTCCCGGACGAGATCGCCGCCGCCACCACGCCGATAAAGACGAAACCCGGAAATATCCCGAAACCTGCTGTAGTCCCAACGCAGTAGAACCTGGCCGTCGCCGGCCACCGCGTCCAGAGGAGTCGGGCTGTTTGCCGGACTGATCGCCTGGGGATCGAGCGGATTTTGCCGTTGGCGATCCGAACAGCCCGGTACGGCGATGAGACAGGAAAGCAGCAGTGACGTGGCCGCGAACCAGACCGGCGCCCGCGATCTTGACAGGGATCTCCTTGACTGGGATTTCCTCAAACTCTTCACTTCAATCAGTCACTCGGGGCAACTCACCGGTTGGTTAGAAAAAAACGAGGTAGGTGGACAAGACAATCCCTGCCTCCATGGTCACTAGAGCTGCTCCAGAGAGGCGATCGTAGTGTTTGGCGCGGTCGAAGGAGGTCTGCTGACGCTTGGGGCCGGCCGATTGCAGGTACTTGTCGTAGGAGCGGTCAGCCTCATGTTCGGTCCACCTCGCCAGCACCGCGGCGGAAATCGTCAGAGCGGCGCTGAGATACAGCCGCGGGCCCCATCGGCTGTTGCGTTGAGCCTCCCTCTGGGTCGAGGAGGCGGCTGAAAGGCGACGTCTCTCGCCCTGGTCCGAAGCTCGGCGATCAACGAGGACGTGACCCCCATCGGTGGCCAGTTTCGCCAGGTCCAGTGAGGGCAGGAGGGCGGCAAGCGGCCCGCCTGATCCCGCGACGCTTTCTTCGGCGAGCGAGATCGCCGGAACTTCGGCGAGCGAGATCGCCGGAATTGCCAGGGCCATCACCCAGACCACCATTGCCCTAAAGCGCGGCTGACACATCGATCACTCCTTCCCGAAGAAGTACACAGTGCCCGCGTCGGTGGTGACGCTCATGCCTCTCAGGCCGAGAGTCACGGGTTGGGTCACCGGGCCATCCAGTCGGTATTTCCACTTGAGCAATCCGGTCTTAACGTCGATGGCGTATACAAAGCCATCGCTACTGCCAGCGTATACGGTTTCGGCCGTGCTCGCCGGCACTCCTCTAATCGACCCCTTGGTCTCGAACCGCCAGACGATCGTACCCTCCTCGAGATCGAGGGCGTACAGAACCCGATCTGAGGAGCCTACGATCACGACGGAGTCCGCCAGGGCGAAACCGGGTGTCAGCAGGGCGCCGAGAGGTCGCTGCCACAGTGCCTCTCCAGTCAGCGCGTCGAAAGCCTGAGTCACGCCCGAACCCGTATTCGCGAAGACGCGTCCCCCGGCCACCAGAGGCTGACTGCGCACCGAAGCACCCAGCTGGGCGCTCCAGATTTCACTCCCGTCCCGCAGCGACACGGCGACGAGATTACCCTCCAGGTCCCCGGCGAACACCGTGCCTCCTGACAGAGAGGGGCCAGCTACAAGCCCAGCCTCGGTCTCCACGCGCCACAGCTGTGAGCCGTCGGCGGCGGCCAGCGCCACCAGCGCGCCGGTCTCGAGGGGGACGATGACGGTGTCGTTTCGGGTTGCCACCGGAGCGCAGACCGCCCCCGCAAAGGTCCACTCAGTCTTCCGGGTCTGGCGGTTCATCGCCCGCAGGATCGGCTTGTCCCCCCCGCGCGCCTCCGCCAGAATCAGCAGCGTTGCGGCGGAACCGACCAGCCGAGGTGCCGCGCACACCCCCTCGGGCACACCCATACGCCCCAGGCGCCTGCCGTTGTAGCGGTCGAAGGCGTACAGCTTCGGCGACATCGTCAGCTGGAGCAACAAGGGACCGGCGAGCAACGACTTCCCGAGCGGATAACTGTCCACCTCCTGCTGCCACAGGAGACGCAGGGGCGGCTCCGGACCCTCCAGCGGAAAGCCCCCCTCGGCGCGCGACCCTGGATAGTCGCCAGCCTTGGAATGGGATGGCAGGTAGAAGACCTTGCCGGTGCATCCCGTGGCCAGGACAATGGACGCTGTAAAGACAACCGCGACCAGGGCGCGCGCGAAAAAACAGATCGGGGAGAGACCTACCCCAAGACGAGTCGCGGCTCGTCGCCGCTCGACGCAGGACACCGTCTCAGAAATCCCATCCGAAGAAAAAGTCCCATCTGGTCTTGTTCCCCACCGAGTTGAAATCCGTTCTCCTGGATGCGTCCAGACGAAAGACGAATACACCTCCCAGAGCCATGCGCGTGCCCATTCCCAGACTCCCCTTCCAGTCGCCGAAGCTGTCGTTCCAGGCGTTGCCCGCATCGGCAAAGAGAGCTCCTCTGAAGGAGCTGAAGTCGATATTCCCGAAAGGCAATCCCACCACCAGTCGATCGAGAAGCGGGAAGCGGAGCTCGTGATTGGCGAGGACGAGATTGCGACCCCAAATTGATCGCCAGGGATATCCCCGCAGCGTCCAGCTGCCCCCTAGAGAGAAGAACTCGGGCACTTCACCGCGGCTGGTCCTCCCCATATAGCGCACGGCAAAGGCGCTGCGCTGCCCCAGACGCAGGTATTTCCGATAGTCGCCGAAGAGGGTGAGACTGAAGCGACGCGAGCTTTTGAAGTCCACGTTCTGCCCCAGCCCGAAGCTGTATCTGGTCCCTTCCAGAGGTCCGGTGGGAATCCAGAAGCTGCTGTCGTGGGTGAAACTGATGTAGTTGGACATGAGCCACGCCTTGAGCTGATGCCCTTCGAACTGCCGGTCGATATCAGCTCGCCGCACCATCATCCTCGTCTCCAGCCGGTTGCTCTGCGAGAAGGGATAGCTCAACTCGAGGTATCCTCCGGTGCGCTGCTCGCTCACCGAGCGCCCGAAGGTGCCGCTGAAACGGTCGTTGAGGCGAAATACCCCCCAGCCGACATTCAGCTGTCTACCCAGGTGCAGCCTGCCAAAGACAAAATTCAGACCGTTGAGGAAGCCCACGTCGCTGCCTGATATGTGCGAGAGGACGAAGAAATACTGATCGTTGCCAAGAACGTCGCTCATCCCGATCTGTATTCCACCGGACGTGCCGAAAATCGGATCCTGCGACACCTGGCTCTGGGCGACATCGAGCGAGAGCTTGCTCTTGTACCGGCTACCCGATGTGGCTACTGTTCCGTCCACCGCCTGAAGATGCCACATCTCCTGGGTGGCGTCTCCCGGACTCGACGCGAAGGCGAGGTACGAGGCAGCGCCTTGGTTCGGGATCTGGGCGCCGTCGTCGTCGAAGCGAAAGTCCAACCGATAGAGATTGAACCGGCCGCGCTCGTACCCGGTAAACAGGAGGCCCTCTTCGTCCGGTAACCACTCCGGGTCGAGGGCAGCGGTGAGCGTATTGGTGAATCGCTGCAGCAGGGGATTATCCTCCCCTAACCCTGAGTCGGGCACGGCGAGCGCGAAGATGTCGTACATGCGGCCCCGGTCGGAAGAGAAGGCCACCCTGTCGCCGCCTGGAGACCACTTGGGCTGGCGGTCGTTGTGCTCGCCCCTGGTGAGGGTAGTGACTTCTCCGAGCACGGGGTCGTATTGGAAGAGGTTGTAAAACCCCCTCCTCCCGCCACTCCAGCGATCGGAGCTGAAGACAATGCGGTCATCGACCGGGTGCCAGTCCGGGTCGCGATCGTGGTAGAGGTCATCGGTCAGGCGCGTGAGCTCACCGGTGGCCACCTGTACCGCGTATAGGTCGGCGAGCCCGCCGCGATCGGCGCCGGCAAAAACGATCCGGGTGGCGTCGGGAGACCAGGAGGGTGACGTGATGGACACCAGATCACCAAAAGTCAGCTGCTGGCGAACCTCCTTCTCATCTACGTCGTAGATGTAGAGGTGGTCCCTGCCGTTGCGCTTGGCTGAGAACACCAGCCACTTGCCGTCACCGGATACGTCCAGCCGGTTGGATAGAGCGTGTAGCGACTCGTAGTCGGTGGATCGTTCGCCCTCGACTATCACCTTGGGCTCCCCACCCGACAAAGGCATACCGGCAATGTGGGTGTGTCCACGGTGATTGCGGAAGAACAGCACCTCCAGACTATCCGCCTCGTCGTCCTCTCCTTCTCCGACTCCTGCGAGCGAATCTCGGCGCAGTATTCTGATGGCAGGTTTGAGGTTGATGCCCTGCTTGGTCAGCAAGGTAGACATTTGACTGGGTGGATCGGCGTTCTGGATGTCGGGCAGATAGTTTTTCTTCGTCTGGTAGAGCCAGCCTTCATCCAGTTTGGAAAGCGGCTCCCCGGTAGTTGCCTGGAAGACCTCCTCAAAGGTCTCTCCTCGCCACCAGTTGGCCAGCAATCGCTCGAAGACATCCTTGCCGTAATGCTCCGACATGTATTCGCAGATAGACTGCCCCTCCTTGTACATCTGGAAGGAGCCGTAAATCCGATACATCTGGGCCACCGGAACCAGCCGATCAGCAAACAGAGCGTCGCGAATCACCATGTCGCCCTGACTGTCCCAGGGACCGGACCAGTGCTCGGCCAACCCTTCTGAGAACCAGAGAGGTCCGGGGCGAAAATCGGTGATACCGCGTGACCTCAGCACCTTGCGGATCCGGTCGAACATGAAGACGTGAACGAGCTCGTGATGAAGGACACGCTCGAACTCCGGTAGCGACCCGCTGAGAGGCAGAGCCACCCGGCCCTTCACGTGCTCGGTGAAACCGGCGACACCCTCGCTGAGAAATCCTGAGATGACGTTGGTCTGTTCGAAGTAGACGTGGGAGGAGTAGACGATGAGGGGTATGCGGCGCTGCACGGTGTGACCGGATTTCGCTTCTATCAGGCGGAAGCCCTCTTCCGCCATATGGGCGGCGTATTGGGCGAACTCCGTCTCCTCGGCGTAGAAATAGAGATCGAAGTGGGCGGTCTCCATCCGCTGCCAGTCGAACTCTTCGTACTGCACCTTGTTCTTGCCGAATCGGTACAGCTGACCGCTCACCGCCTCCGACCAGAGCAGAGAGAGGAGGACGATGCCCACACAGACTGACACGCTCCCGCTTTCACCCCGCTGCATTAGCCGCTGCGGCCGTTTCCGCGCGCGACCAGGAGCCCGCCGTCGACTGTCGCACCCGCGACAGGTGGGTGAATGGTTACGCGGCGACCTTCATCGACGCCATCGCGGTAGGCATCGCTGGCCACGACGCCGCCGGTCGTCCGGGTGACCACGCGCGGATTGTGATAGCGGTAGTAGTCCACCAGCCGGCTGTCTCCCAGCCACACCAGATCGCTTCCGACCGATGGCGCCCGCCTCTCCCGCTCCGCCAACTTGCCGTGAAAGCCCTGCAACACGCCGGCGAAATAGCGCTGGCGCTCGCGGTTGCCCCGGATGCCCGCGGTCTGGACGTACTGTGGCCATAGTCGGCGCAACAGCTGCGACAGGTAGTCGTACACGTACTCCGCCATCTCGAGATTGGTGGCGGTCCCGTAAACCGTCAGAATCGTACCGTCCTTGTCCGTGGGGGCGTCGTAAGACCGGGTCCACAACACCTCGACGAAAAAAAACTCGTTCAGGATCATGGCCAGCCAGAGCTCCCACGAGGACCGCCTCCCTTTGATCGGACCCAGACAGCGGCTCCCGAAGCCGCGCTCCCGATCCAACGCCACGACATCGACGTTGTATTCGAGCAGGAGCCGCCGCGCCTTTTCGACCGCGACCTGGGCCTCGTGTTCGTTCGGGCTGGCGGCGAGGGAGAGGACCTTCTTGATCACCCGCAGCAGGCGTTCGTCCTCGCCCTCTCTCTCAGCCTGTGTCGCCGCTGCCCGCGGCGAACAGCGCAGCTGTCGGCAGGCCTGGGCAAAGGCCGCACTGTGAGGGGTTTCATCCTCCACCTGGAGAATCTCGTCGACGTACTGGTGAGCCATCTCGTGGCGCAGCGTGTCCATGACCGCCATCCAGGAATCGCGCCTGACGTGCTCCGCGGACACGGATATGCGCCGGTGGCCGCGGTCCCATTGGCCGAGAGTGCGCGCGGCGAGGGAAAGCTCGATCAGCGGCGGCTTCATGCGGGCAGCCAGATACTCCTCATTGTAGTGGTGCCACCAGTGATAGAGCTTTCGATTCCAAATGGTCCGTAGCTCGTCATCGATTTCACTGGCTCGGCCTGCCATGCTATTGACCATGCGATTGAAACTAGCGCGCGCGCCGGAAAGTCCGGATGAAGACGGGCGAAAAGCTGCCGCGCGCGACCTCGGCAACTGGACCTTTCATGGTGAGGTCGTAATCCTCTGAAATCTCTATGTCGAGTCTGCCCCCCTGGGCCTGGACGACTACCGGGCTCTTCACCAGGCCGAGCCGCACGGCCGCACTGGCCGCCGCACACGAAGAGGACCCGGAAGCCTGGGTCTCACCCGCACCGCGCTCCCATATCAAAATGTAAATGGACCGCGGACCCACCGGTACCGCCAGCTGTACATTGATGCGCTTGGGAAAGTAGTCGTGGTTCTCCAGTTGCGGGCCAAGCTCGAGCAACTCCGACCTCGACCAGGACTGCCCCCGTTCCCTGAATATCACACAATGCGGATTGCCCACGCTCACCCCGGTAAACTCGAAGGAGCTTCCCCCTACGTTGATGGGTTGTTGAATCAGCTCCTTGGTCTTGAGCGTACAGGGCAAAGCCGACGGCTCGAACGACGCCGTGCCCATCTCAACCGTGGCGTCGCTGGGGTCCCCCCGGCGATCCAGATGCAGGTAGATCCTCACCATACCGCCGGGGGTCTCGACGCTGAACTGGGTCCTGCGGGTGCGCCGCGTGGCGTACAGATAACGGCCGAAGATGCGAAGCCCGTTGCCCGACTTCTCTGCCTGACTGCCATCGGGGTTGTAGATTCGCAGTCCGAAATCCGCCTTTCGGGACGGGTGGAGAGCGAGGATGCCGTCGCTTCCCACCCCCCTGTGTCGTTCGCAGATTGCCCTGATCGCGGTTGGCGTAAGACGAAAATCAAGTTCGGTTGGATCGACGGCGATATAGTCGTTGCCGAGACCGTGCCCCTTGAAAAATCCGTTCTGCATGAATTGGGTGGCTCCCTGACAACAAGCTGAACCGGGAAAACAAGCTGAACCGGTCTGCACACCGGGCTGTTTCCGTGCGCTCCCGCCTGTTTATTCTGAAGATAGATAGATTATTCTGAGATAGCCTGATTATTCTGAAGATAGATAGATCGACCTGAAATTAGACAGATCGACCTAGAGGGTCAACGTCGGCCGGGGGAGTAGCGCTCGACCCCTCGAGACGCGGCGAATCGGCGCCGGTTCCCCAGCGGCCGCGCCAGTGGAGTTCCGGGCTCGCCTTACTCAAAACCCGAGGTACAAGTGATGGGAATGGAAAAGACGGCGGTGATATCGGGCGCCAGCTCCGGCATCGGCCGAGTCGTATGCGAAGCGCTGCTGGAGGAGGGCTATCGCGTCGTGGGACTGGCTCGAGATTTCGATAAATTTCCCTGCCGACATCCCAAATTCACCGCGCATCCCGTCGACCTGTCCGATCTGGGGTCTCTACCGGCTCGATTGAAATCCCTGGTCGAATCCTGTGCGGGCGTCGAGGCCCTGATCTGCTGCGCCGGCCGCGGTCATTTCGGCCATCTGGAGGAGTTTTCCTACGCTCAAATTCGCGAGCTCATCGACCTCAACTTCACCGCCCAGGCCTACCTGGCCCGGGCGTTCCTACCGCATATGAAGCGGGTGGGGCGGGGCGACCTTCTGTTTATGGGATCGGAAGCGGGCTTGCGGGGGAGTAGGCGAGGGAGCATCTATTGCGCCAGCAAGTTCGCTTTGCGCGGATTCGCCCAGGCGCTGAGAGAGGAGTGTGCGGCGTCGGGTATTCGCGTGACCATCATCAATCCCGGCATGGTACTCACCCCATTCTTCGAAGAGCTTGACTTTGAACCCGGGCCGGATCCCGCCAATTACGTCATGCCGGAAGACATCGCGAATCTGGTCACCACGATTCTGTCGACCCGACGCGGCACGGTCTTCGACGAAATTGACCTGTCGCCGCTAAAGCGGGTGATCGACTTCCGCAAGAAGAACACTCCTTAACTCTCGACAGCAGCAAGGGAAGGAAAACCAATGACCAGCGCCGTCGTCCAGTCAGCGAATCAACAGGAGCCGGCGAGTCAGTTCCGCTGTTGTCCCCGTGGCTTCGCCGCCGCGGGACAGCGCCGGTATGACCCTCAGGGAGTACAGGTAGATACCGGACGCCACCTCCCCGCCGCGGTCGTCTCTGCCGTCCCAGTGGGCCAGGTGCGGTCCAGCGCCCAGGACATCGTCGACGACGGTGCGAATGCGCTGGCCGAGCAAGTCGTAGATGTCGAGTCGGACTTTTGCCGGAAGGTAGCCCCCCACGGCAAAGGGGATGGTAGTAGCCGGGTTGAAGGGATTGGGGTAATTCTGCCGCAACTGCGATGCCTGGGGCAGCGCCCTGGATCCCGTCGATGGTACCGTCACCGTGCCGTCTGTCTGCAGTATTTCCACTCTCCATCCCAGGGCGTCAAAGGGGATCTGCTCCAGTAGTAGAAGTGTCCCCTCCCCTTCGACCCCCTGCACCGGGTGTCGCAAGGCTGCGACCAGGTGCCATGTGGCGCCGTCTGTCCATTGATGGATGACGAGGTCGAGTCCTGAAAATACCGTGCTCCGCATCGATGTCTCGACCGCGGTCGGAACTATCTGCTCGCGCTCGCCGACCAGTTCGGCGCTGAAGGCCAGTCCGATAATCGATCCCAGGCCGCTGCCAACGAGCGCTCCGGATTCCTCCGCATAATACACACTTCCCGCGTGGAGCGGCGATCTCTTGCCCGCGACCGCGGCGATCTCCTGGCCAATTTCGCCGAAATTCTGTGCCAGCAGAAAAAAGTCGCCGATCTCGACCACCTCGTTGCCGTTGAAGTCAGCGGCTCTAGCTCTGGGCCAGGTCAACTGGTCGGCGGCCGTGGCGCCGAAATGCCTCACCAAGACGCCGTAATCGGCCAGATTGACGCGATTGTCGTTGGTCGCATCACCGGCGCCCAGAGTGTCGACCACGGTCGAGTCCGATCGCAGCCAATGGAAGGTGATATCTTTGGATCCGGGACCCCCAACAGTAACGGTGTCGGTCGCTACCTGCCCCTGAAGATGGGTCGGGGCCTTCAGAAAAACGCGATATTGACCGGCTGGAATCTGAGCCAGGGAGAAGCTTCCGTCCTCTTTCAGGGTGTACTGGATCCCAGGAAGAAACCGATCCTCGTCGTTGCGGGACGAGGCCAGAGTCACGCCTTCGGCGTCCACCAGAGTCAGCGTCACTTGTTGGGCCAGAGAGGGCGACGTCCTCCCCTCCAGGCTTACCGCGCCCCTCACTGGAAAATCCCGCACCGCCACCTGGGTGGGCAGCTCGGAGATGAAGGGCAGGACGAAGTTGCCGGTGCCGGTCTCGACCACCGCGCTGCGTCGATTCAGGGCCACCTCGTCATCGATGGTGATGGCGGTGGACCTGTCCTTGATGGTTCGGAACCAGATCTCTCCCAACGCTACGGGCTGCGCTCCAGCCGCGACACTGAGCGAGGTCAGCGAGATGTCGATTCTTGAGGAGCTGCCTGGATGGAGTCTGTTCTCAATCTCATTCGCTTCCCCGCGTATCGCCGAGTCCACTCTGAAGGGCACGAGCGCTGTCGTCGAGGTGTCTGCGTCGATCAAGGTCAGGGCGCTGTCGTCGAAAGTGAGGTAGAGAGAGATCCCGGCAACGGCGTTTTGGGCGGCCGAAATAAACGCTCTCACTCTCAGAGTGTCACCCACGCTCAGTCGAGGCTCGTCCACTAGCTCGAGCTCGAAAAAGGGCGCCGGCTGTGAAACGGCGGCAGCGATATCCGAATTGGGCGAGGTGACAGCGGCATTGCCAGCGGTGACGTAGTAGAAGAAGGTGTCCGCCAGGGTAGCCGCTACGTCGACGAAGCGCCGACTGCCTGCCGGTACGCGACCAATCTCCAGAAACGGTCCGGCGTCTGACCGTGACCTGAAGAGGGTGTACTCCGTTGTGCGCCCGATTTGCTCGTCCAGCTCTGGGGAATGCCAGGTCACCTGTATACTGCGACCGAGGTCTCGGGGCACGTCGGCCGCGGTCACTCGCGTCGGCGCTCTCGGCGGATCCAGACGTCTGGTGTCGGCGTTGAGAAAGATACTCAGTTCCCCAGCGGCGGTGCTCAGTATCGAGATATCGTTGTCCCCATCGCCGTCAAAATCAGTGATGCCGATTCTTCTGGCGGCGCCATTCACGGTGAGAATATCCTTGTTGAGAAAGCCGTTTCCCGAGTCGTTTTCGAAAAAAGCGACGAAGGGACTCGATGACCCGGCCACCATCAGATCGCTGAATCCGTCGGTGGTCATGTCGGAGAGCACCAGATGCGTAGGAGCCATCCCGGTTGGCATGCGCCTGCCCGTGAGAGGAAGATACCATCCCCGCGGTTGTCAAGCAGCGACACGTCCTGAGATCCCCGGTTGGCGCTGAAGATGTCGTTGTCGCCGTCGGCGTCGTAGTCGACCATCGCCAACGCCAACGGCTGCAGCCCCGCACCGAGATCCTGTCGGGGCAGGAAGCCGCCGTTGCGATTGTTGAGGAAGATGGAGACGGTGCCGGCCAGCATGTTGGCCACCACCAGATCGGCGTGTCCGTCGGCGTTGAAGTTCCCCGCCGCCAACGCCTGGGGACCGGAACCCACCAGCAACGAGGTGCGCGCGCTGAAGCTGCCCTCATTGTTGTTGAGCAGGATGGTTACCGCCGCACGATCTCCGCCCGCCACGGCGATGTCGATATCGCCGTCGGCGTCCAGATCCGCGGCGAGGACGTCGGTGATGGCACTGCCGATGAAGATATCCCGCCGCTCACCCGTAAAACGGCCGTTGCCGTCGTTGGCCAACACGGAGATGGACTGAGCCAGAGCGTCGGCTACGACAAGATCGGGAGCTGTTCCCATGCCTGTGATCGGAGCCGCGACAACAGCCACCAGCTGATCCCATTCCTCGAACTCGGATCCAGGGCCGGGATAGATCCCCCTCTCCTCGATGGGGAAGGCGCCATTCTGGTCGTTGATGAGGACCCGAAGAAAGCCGGAAGTGCCGTCGGCAATAGCCAGGTCGGGGGCCCCATCCTGATTGAGGTCCGAGACGACCATGTCGACTGGCGTCGCCCCCACGGGAATGGGCGGCTCGGGCATGAGAGCCAGGGCCCCGCCACTCCCGCGCAGTTGGATTACGACCGTGCCAAGATCGCCGGGCGCATCGCTGAGAATCGTCAGCTCAGCCACATGGGTTCCACTCAGTATCGGCAGGTAGGTCAACTCGAAGCGCTGCACGGCACCGGGGGCCAGTACCACGGGAGAGGCCGAGGTTATCAAGGGAGAAACGCGGAACTGAATGGCCTCCAGTTCAACCCTTTTTATCGTCAGATCGCTGTTGCCGCTGTTGGACAGATCCACCGACAGTCTCCCTGCCCCGCCGAGGTCGACGGTGCCAAAATCGAGGGAGGTCGCGGAGATACTGACATCCGGGGCCGTGCCTACGCCGTCGGCCTGGACCGTCACTCGTGGCTGACCCGCCACATCCGTCAAAACGATCAGCTTGCTGGTAACACCGTGGCCCGAATCGGTACGAAGCGCAGCGGCAGGAGAGTGGTGTGTCCGGGTTGCAGGACCAGGCCGGTTTCAAAGGAGAGGACGCGGAAGGCTGAGTCCTCGAAGAAAGCGTTGTTCAGTGTCAGAGGCCCGTTACCGCCGTTGGACAGCACCAGCGTGGTGTCGCGAAACTCGCCGATGAGGACGTGCCCGAAATCCAGATTCGCAGGCAGTCCTCGCAGCTGGGCCTGAACGCCGGTTGCGGACAGGGGCAACTGCACCCGCGGCTCATCGGGATCACTGCTGCGGATGACCAGAGTATCGATTTGCACACCGCTGGCCTGGGGAAAGAAGCGGACCTCCACCTGCCCTTTGCCCTCCGGCTCCACTACCAGTTCGGTTGGAGATACCGAAAAAGGCTGCAAACCGCCCTTGGGGCTGATACTGGTTACCACCAGCTCCTTCCCGCCGGTGTTCGCCACCTCAAACATCAATCGCGCCACAACGCCCACCGACGACGATACGAAATCCAGCCGGCTGGGGTCCAGCTCGATCTGGGGCTCTGGTTAAAAAAGCAGTTCGAACACTCCGACTGACGGTCCGGTTCCCAACAGTCGGTCCGAGTTGACCGGATCCACGTATACCGACCTCGTCCTTAGACCCGGCAGACCTTCGTTGATCGGCAGCCAATTCGATCCGCCATCCTTGGACCGGAAGAAACCAGCCGTTGACGTCGCTGCGTATACGACCTGGCCCGACCGGGGATCCACCGCCAGATCGCGAACCGCGAGGTCGGTTAGCCCGGCATTTGACGGGGTCCAGGTCTGGCCCGCATCCCGGCTTCGAAAGACTCCGGCGCCGAAGGTACCCACCAGCATGATGTCCGCGTCCTGGGGCGACGCGTATATGGCTCGCACGCTCATGCCGCCCAGTTGATCGAGAGGTCTCCAAGTGATGCCGCCATCGTTGGTGACGAAAAGGCCGGCGGCGGTGCCGGCAAACGCGGTGCCGGCATCCAGACTGGTAGTGGCGATAGAGAAGACGATGGCGCCTGCCAGGTCCTGGCTATGGTGCCAGGTGTCGCCCCCGTCATCGCTGGCGAAGACACCTCGACCAAAGGTTCCCGCCGCCGCCGGAGGCTGGCGATTTCGACGGCGATGGCGGGATCAGCCTGCAAGATTTCTTTCTCCTCGCCGAAAAACAGGGGCTCTCCGACACTCACCTCAACTGGAATCCGGTGTTCGATCTCGACGGCGACAGCAAAGTCGATTTGGAGGACTTTTTCCGCTTTGCCGATATCTTCATCGCCAATCAGAGATCGACGGCCTCGCCCTGACCGCTATCTCTTATTATCTTGTCAGGCTCACTTACTAGCTGGTGTGTCTACCGGCACTCGCCCATCACGCACCCCCCTTCCGATGCCCCGCCGCCGGCCAGGAGGGCAATTCGGGGTTATATGCAAGACTCATCCACGACCGACGCTTTACCGCTGCTGAATTGGGGGGCGGTAGGGATCGCCGTTCTGGCTGTCCTGCTCCCGCTGCGTTCCTCACAGGCCCAGGGCTTTCCGCCCGCTGCCGTCATCGTCGCCGAGGCGCTCGAGCAGCGCATCGAGGACGAGATTTCGGTGATCGGCACGGTCCAGCCGCGCCACGCCAGCCTCATCGCCAGCGAAACCGAAGGGGTGGTGGTGGATCGCCGCAAAGATCGGGGTCAGACCGTCCGCCCCGGAGAGATCCTCCTCCAACTCGACAACGACCAGCTGAGAGCGTCGCTGATCGAGGCGCTCGCCGATGTCGAGCTGCGAGAATTCGACTACACTCAAAGCGAAGAGTTGGTGCGTCAGGAGGCCGCTGCCGAGCAGGAACTGAGGCAGGCGAAGTACGAGTTGGCCCGTGCCCGCGCCAAACTGCGGGATATTCGCAACCGCCTCGACAATCTGGCCGTTCGAGCCCCGTTTGGCGGCCATATCATCGAGACCTTCACCGAGTTGGGTGAGTGGGTTGGCCGGGGTGACGGCATTGCCCGACTCATCGCCACGGACACGATTCGGGTGGCGTCCTACGTGCCGGAGCGATTCGTCGATCTACTGCAGCGGGGGGATGGAGCAACGGTCTACATCGAAGCCCTTGGCACCGACTCCCTCAGCGCCCGCATCGTAGCAATCCTTGCCGAGGGATCTCCTCAGTCGCACACCTTTCCGGTCGTAGTGGAGGTCCTGAACCCGGATGGTCGAATTCGCAGCAACATGGCGGCGAGGACGAAATTCAGAATACGCCAGCCTAAATCCGTCCTGCTGGTACACAAAGATGCGATAGTCAATACTGCCGGAGGGACCGTTGTCTACGTCGCCCAGGACGAGGTAGTGGCCATGCGTTCGGTGAAGACTGGAATGTCCTACCAGGGCCTGGTGGCGGTACAAGGCGACCTGAAGCCAGGGGACCTCGTCGTCGTCCGCGGCAATGAGCGGCTCCGCGATGGGCAGGCTGTGCGTGTCATTCGGAAGCAGCAGTGATCTGCCAGGCGTGAAAAGGCCATCGTGAAACTGATAGAATCCTCCATCAGGCGCCCCGTCACCGTAGCTGTAGGTGTCCTCTTCGTCGCCCTGTTCGGGCTCATCGCTCTCTTCCGCATACCCGTCCAACTCACGCCCGATGTGGACCGGCCCGTCGTCAGTGTCTCGACTACGTGGCCCGGAGCCAGCCCCGGAGAGGTGGAGCGTGAGCTGGTCCAGCGTCAGGAAGAGAAACTGAAGAGCCTCGAGGGACTGGTGAAGATGACCAGCCAGTCCTCCGACAGCCGGGGTGTGGTCACGCTCGAGTTCAAGGTTGGAACCGACCCGGAGTCCTCCCTCCTGAAGGTGTCCAACAAGCTGGATCAGGTCACCGGATATCCCCTCGACTCGGAGCGCCCGGTGGTTACCAGCGGCAGTTCCGCCAACACCGGCTGGATTACCTGGATCATTCTCGACGCCTTGCTCGACCGGGATGACGTCGAGGCGGAGCGCTTTCGCGATGTGGCCGAGGACGTGGTCAAGGCCGCGCTCGAGCGGGTCCCCGGCGTGGCTCAAAGCAACGTATACGGCGGCTGGGACCGCGAGCTCCAGATCGTCGTCGACGGCGCCGCCCTCGCCTCTCACGCCATTTCCATCAGCGAGATGACGGCGGCCATCAGGGCCGAGAACGTCAATATCAGTGCCGGCTCATTCGACGAGGGCAAACGGCGCTACGTCGTGCGCACAGTCGGGGAATTCACCCACCCGGAAGACATCGAGGCGGTGGTGATACGCTCCGACGAGAGCGGCCGCATCCTCGTCGGCGACGTCGCGCGCGCCCAGCTGGGATACAAGCGCGCCCTGGCGGCGGTGCGCATCCAGGGCAGACCGGCTATCGCCATAAACGCGACCCGCGAACCCGGCGCCAATGTGCTGGAGGTGATGGAGGGGATCCGCGCGACCATCGTCGCGCTGAACGAGGGGGCCCTCAAGCGCCAGGGGCTGTTTCTTCGTCAGGTCTACGACGAGACCGAGTACATCTCGAGCGCCATCGACTTAGTGCGCAGCAATATCGTCGTTGGCGGGTTGCTGGCCATTGGCGTTCTCTTCGTCTTCCTGCGCAGTTTCAGCAGTATCACCATCATTGCCACGGCAATTCCCATATCGATGGTCGGTACCTTTCTGGTCATGTCCCTGCTGGGTCGCAACATCAACGTCATCAGCCTGGCGGGCATGGCCTTCGCCATCGGCATGCTAGTGGACAACGCCATTGTGGCGCTGGAGAACATCTTCCGCCACCGACAGATGGGGAAATCCGCCAGGGTCGCCGCCCACGACGGGGTAGCGGAAGTCTGGGGCGCCCTTCTGGCCAGCACGCTGACCACCGTGGCCATCTTCCTCCCCATTATCTTCGTCGAGGATGAGGCTGGACAGCTCTTCCGCGACATCGCCCTGGCGGTGTCGGCCTCCGTAATGCTGAGCCTGCTGGTAGCCGTTACCGTCATCCCCGCGATGGCCAATCGCATGGTTGGAGCGAGCCGCCTGTCGGCGACCGGAGCGGCCGACGGGTCCGGGTTCGTCGACCGTATGGGCGCCCGTATCAGAGAGTGGATTTCCACCAGCGTCTACAGGATCAGCGGCAACACCGCCGTCCGCCTGTTCGTCGTAATTCTGCTCGTGGGGGCCTCCGCCGCCGTCGTAAAGGCGCTGCTTCCCAAAGCGGAGTATCTGCCCACCGGCAATCGCAACCTCATCTTCGCCCTCCTCCTGCCACCACCGGGGTACAATCTCGACGAGCTGATCCAGGTGGGCCAAAAAGTGGAGGACGTCCTCAGGCCGCGCTGGGAGGCGATTAGCGGATCACCCGAGGCGGAAGCAATGGAGGGCCCCCTCCTCAAGCACATGTTTTTCGTCTCTTTCGGGCAGCGGGCTTTCATGGGCGCCGCCGCCCGAGATCCGAACCGCGCTCGCGAGGTCATCCCGATTATCCAGCAGCCTCTGTTTGAGATTCCGGGACTCATCCCCATCGTCATTCAGACCAGCTTGTTTCAGCGCGGCGGTCGTTCGATAGACATCGAGATCACTGGCCCGGACCTCGATCGTCTCATCGATCTGGGCGGGCGCATATTCGGCCAGGTCAGGGAAGTCATGCCCGGAAGTCAGGCGCGCCCCGTACCGAGCCTCGACCTGGGCAACCCCGAGGTCAGGATAGTGCCTGACCGGGTGCGCGCAGCCGCGGTCGGGCTTACGGCACGCGAAATCGGCACGGCCGTCAACGCCCTGGTCGACGGGGCGCTCATCGATGGTTATCAGTATCAGGGAGAGGAGATCGACCTCACCCTCACCGGGATGGAAAACTGGTTCCGGACCCAGGACATCGGCAAACTTCAGATCTACACCCCCCGGGGCCAGCTCGTCCCGCTCAACTCGGTGGCAACGGTGGAGGTCACCACGGGCCCGGAACAGATCAACCACATCGAGCGCAGTCGGGCCATCACCATACAGGTCACCCCACCCGAAGGGATCGCGCTGGAGGCAGCTCTTGACCTGATTCAGGAATCCATCGTCCAGCCGCTCCGGGACCAGGGAGAGATCGACCCTCCCTACGGGATCGAGCTGGCGGGTACCGCCGACGATTTGAAACAGACGCAGGCGGCCCTGCAGTGGAACCTGCTGCTGGCCCTGGTCATCACCTACCTGCTCATGGCCTCGCTGTTCGAGAGCTTTCTGTACCCGTTTGTCATCATGCTCAGTGTCCCCCCCGCCGCGGCCGGTGGCATCCTCGGTCTCGCGGCCGTCAACCTCTTCATCAGCCACCAAGCTCTAGATATCTTGACCATGCTCGGATTCGTCATCCTCATCGGCGTGGTCGTCAATTCCGCCATCCTGATCGTACACCAGACCCTGAATATCCGTCGCGCCGAACCCGACATCGAAACCAGACTGGCCATACGCCAGGCCGTCGACAGCCGGGTCCGGCCCATCTTCATGTCGGTGATCACTAGTGCCGTGGGGATGTTGCCCCTCGTCCTCTTCCCCGGCGCGGGGTCGGAGCTCTATAGAGGTCTGGGAAGTGTCGTAATCGGTGGGCTGGTAGTCTCAACCGTCTTCACCCTCTTCCTGGTCCCGACATTTCTGAGTCTGGCCATGGATCTGTCAGACTGGCTGGGAAGACAGATGAGGGGGGAAGCTAATACGGTGGCCAATACCTGAAGCGACCGGCCTGTCACTCTGAAGCGATGACTGTCGCCGGGCGTGATGAGCCGAAGGGGAAAGAACTGGGTCAGAAGGCGTAGCGCAAGGTGGCGATGGACGCCCTGCTCCCTCCCAGTACCCGGTCCTGACGTTGAGCCATGAGATGCGCGTCGGCGGAATGACTTGCCGCCAGTTCCTCCTGGAACCGGTTGCCGGCCGAAACCTCGTCTCTCAGATGGAGGAGTGAAGCGATCTTCGTCCACACGGCCAGGGGCACCCACCCCGCGGCGCCATCTTTACCCGTGGCCAGACCAGTGGCGACCGCCACGCCGGAGAAGAGCAGCAGGGCTACCCCCTGGCGGTTCTCACCTGAGTAGAAATACCCCCCACCTGGTAGAACCAGCTCCAATAGAAGCGCCGTAGTCACCGATTTCCTGGGCGTGTACACGGCTCGCCGCTGTGAAATCCGATACCTGCCCAGCTCCCGCAGCGAGCGGAACTCAGCCACCGTGTACACCGCCGGCCGTTCGTGCAGAGCTCCCACCACCTCTCGCACGGCTACCGTGTCTCCCTGAATCGACAACACTTTGATGTCCCGAGTACCGCCACGTTCGAGGATCACTTCACCCCACGAACCCTCGTCGTGCAGCTTCCTCAGCGTCTCCAGAATCTTCCCGTCTTTACCGTCAACCTCCGCCCGAGTCATAGTCGCCGCCACGGGGGTCAGGAGCATCAGCAGCGCCCAGGTAAGTCGTCGTCTCAATCCAGTCACCTTCCGATTAACGAATACAACATGTTGTATCCATACCGCGTGCCCGACAAGATCCTGTAGAATGGAAGTGCCGAGCCCACCTATGGTGAGATGGTCAAATTATAGTCGCTGTCGCCGAAATAAGTCAAGCCGCCCCGATCGAAGTGACCGAAAATTCGCCTGCTTGGTCTGAAGTAATCTCTGCAGGAATTCGCCGTCCCCGCCGATAATAGGTGTGAGGCTGGTAGGGCCAACCTGCCGATCTTGCCCGCCGGCGCGACCGGCGTATCTTTAGTCCAAACTTTGGTGACTATGAGACCTGAACTACAGATAGCGATTGAGGCCGCAAGGCGGGCGGGCGAGCTGACCCTGCGCGACTTCGACGGCGACTTTGCCGTTCAGAACAAGAATACCGGGAGAGCGGACCGGCGGGAGGGTCGAGACCTTCGCGCCGCCGACTACGACCCGGTCACCAGCGCCGACAGGGCGGCCGACTGCTGCCTTCGCGAGGCGCTTCTCGGAGCGTTTCCCGACTACGGCTGGCTTTCCGAGGAAACGGTAGACTCCCCTGAACGCCTCGACCGGAAGGCGGTGTGGATCGTCGACCCCCTCGACGGCACCAAGGAGTTCGTCAGCGGAATCCAGGAGTACGCCGTTTCCGTCGCCCTCGTGGAAGACGGCGAGCCCACGGTGGCCGTTATCTTCAACCCACCCAGAGACGAACTGTATTCCGCCGTCAAGGGAGGGGGTACCTTCGTCAACGGCAAGCGCGTCTTCTGCACCCCGACTCCGGCCCTCGAACAGGCCGTCCTCATCGTCAGCCGCAGCGAGGCATCCCGAGGCGAAATCGACCCCCTTCGCCCCCACCTGCGCGAGATCCGTCCGCTGGGCAGCGTGGCTTACAAGCTCGCCGTAGTTGCCGCCGGCGAGGCCGATCTGAACGTCAGCGTCCAACCCAAGAACGAATGGGACGTGTGCGCCGGCGATCTGCTAGTGCGCGAGGCTGGCGGCCATATGGTCGACCTGAACGGCGTTGTGCGGCGGTACAACCAACCCGATCCCTTGATCAGAGGCGGACTGGCGGCCGCCAATCCCGGCCTCGCCGACCTCATGGTAGCCCTGGTTTCGGACGTCGCGAGCTGAGCGGCCACGGGTCGCCTGCCTGTTCGACTGGCCTGGGATCGGTCAGACGAACCTCGTCGCGGCGAGCCGACACTTGCTCTACTTTCAGTCGCACCCGGTCACCGGCCGTCGCCCACAGCTGTCTGTCGGCGGGAACATATGTCTTGAGATAACACTCGTCGAGCAGAACGACGTATCCGAACCCCGCCCTTTCCAGCACTACCGCCTCCACCTCGCCCTCGGCTCTGTCCTCCAGGTACTTCATCATCCAATAGCGTCGGCCCGAGCTCGTCACCCGCCGCGCCGCATCTCGCGCCGTAGCCGTGTTCAGGAGCTCGCTCTCGAGCTCGGCGAAGGAATACCTGGGCTGCCGATGTGTGGCCAGGTGAACGAGCTGTCGCTGCATGACGAGATCCCAATGCCTGTGCAGCGGCTCCGTCACCGCGACACATAACTTCAGCCCCAGAAACTTATTGGCCGCCGGCTCAACCTGAAGCCGGGGCCAGCGCAGATTTCGCTGCAGCGGGTGCGCGGCAACGGCGTCATCGGCCACCATACCCTCCGTCGTCGACGGCTTGGCGCCCGGCCGCGACGGCGATGAGGGGGGAGAATCCTGGACCTGGTAGATGGCGGGCACCCGCTCTGACAAGCAGAGATCACCCACGGCAGCAGCGGCGAGGAGGTCGAGCTCGCCCGCGATCAGCTCAGCGATCCCATCCTTGGGGCCCACGATCCGAGAGCAACCGTCCCTCACCGACAGATCGGGATCGGCAGGGAGGATAACGGCCCCTTCACTGACGCGCCTGATCCGCAGACGAGATGCCAGACTCGCCATGGCGCCCAGACGCTCGTCGGTCTCGGCCGACGCCGGTATCTCAGAGGCGGGCACAACAGTCGGCTTGACCCGACGAAGTCGCAGCTTGCAGCGGCGGATTCGCAGATCGGCGTCGAGGCTGATTTCCAGACAGAGAGCCGGCCTCGCCTCGGCGGCCGACAATCGCACCTTCTGCTCCACCGCTGGTGGCAGGAGCGGTATCTCCTGATCTGGAAGCCGCAAAGTCACGCCCCGAGAGGCCGCCTCTCTGTCCAGGACGCCTCCCTCCTCCAGCGCCAATGCAGGGGCGGCGTAGAATGCTCTCACCTTGTACCCCTCTCGGGACCTGGCGACACTGAAGGCCTTTTGGCAGGTATCGGTGCCATCTTCTCCGCCAAATCCCACGACAGCTCTTCGCCCCCACCACACTCGTCTGCAGGGGCGCGCTTGCGGCAGCCACATCGCCGCCTCGGACTGTCTGGTGGCCGCTGATTCAGCCTCGCCGGAGAACGCCACCGGTACCCCCCATCGGTGCAGGTCGAGATTCTCGTCTTCCTTCCAGTGACCGAGGCTGACCAGCACGCGGAATGCGGCCTTGGCGCCGTGGAGATGGGCCCGGGCCATCAACTCGGCGGCGCGTCCGCCGTCCGCGTCGCCCTTCGCCTCCGACAGACAAACCCGCTCCAGGAGTCGCAGCACCTCCTCCGCATCGGGGGGAGACGCCGCCCCGACATCGCCATCGGCGACAGCCCTCAGCCAGCCGGCGGCGATTTCCAGCTCTCGCTTTTCCCGCTGCCGGAGGAGGCGATCCCGACCTTTGCGCTCCACCACCCGGCGCGACAGGGGGACCCAACCGGACCTGCCGCGAGTGCCCCGGGTGAACCAGTCGCCGGTATCCAGGGCTCTCAGCAGTGCCGCCCGTCCGTCCTCGGTCTCAGCACTTCCAAAAGAGAGATCGCTCAGCCGATCCAGTGACCAGGTCAGATCCGTCTTTCCTCCTTGCCCACCTTCATCCGCCTCCAGGGCGACTTCCCACACGGTGGCCATGTCGATGGCCTCTCTGAGATCCTCGCGCCGGCTGTCGATACTCCGAAGGGCCCGCAGGGCCTCTGCCCGCCGGCCTGTTGGAATTCGATGCGTTGACTGGTGAATGACCTTGTCTCGCCTGACTCGGACTTCGGCGCCACCTACATCGACTACGAGCAGACTTCGCCCCTTCACTGAAGGCCAGACCACGCCACAGTGCAGATGCCCCCCCCTGGCGAACTCGAGAACACACCCCTCATCGAGAGTACTGGAAGCTGATTTTCTGCCCGCGAGAATGAGTCGGGCCGCTGCCCGTCGAACGTCCGGATCGGGCGATCTGAAGATTTCTTTGTGCCAGCGGGGCATGCAGGCTCTCCTGTGGTCAGCGCGCGATGGAAAGACGTGGCCATTTGCGATGCTGCTGCGATAGTTCTACCGTATCGACACGCCCGAACAATGTCAATCTGAATCTGCGCCGCCGGCACACCGATTTCGGGCCGTCATCGACACGAATCCCGCCACCCCCAACAGGCGAGCTCACCAATGTCAAACGATCTCAACATCCTCCTGCTCCTCAGCGACGAACACAGTTTCCGGTTTCTGTCGGCCCGCGAGTCGCGGCGCGGCGGCGAGCCCTGCCACACCCCCACCCTCGACCGTCTCATCGACCAGGGCGCGAACTGCGATGCCGCCTACTGTCAGATGCCGCTGTGCACGCCGAGCCGCATGTCCATGCTGACCGGACGCCACTCTCATCGCTGTGGCGCCTGGGGGAACGGTTCGGTCCTGTCACCGGACCTTCCCACCATGGGCTCCCACCTGGGCCGACACGGATACGCTACGGCCACGGTGGGCAAGATGCACCTGGGCGGATCCCTGCAGCACGCCGGATTCGGCGCTCGTCCCTACGGCGATTTCGGCGGCCCTCCCGGACATCAACTCGATCCGCTCGACAGAATGGCCGACCGCCAGGGGGAGCCGGGCATGGCGATGCGGTCTCGCACCCTGGACGCAGGCGTCAGCCAGATACCCGAATCACTGCTGCAGGAACAGATGGTGGCCCGCGAGTCGCTGGCGTGGCTCCGCCAGCATCGCCACCGTCAACCGGACACCCCCTGGATGTTGATGGCTTCCTTCAGCCGCCCCCACTTTCCCCTGACCGCCCCACGCCGCTTCTTCGATCGCTACTATCCCGCCGGCGTCACGCCACCGAGGGTGGCTAGACACAGCAGCGACTCCGCCGACCATCCCATGACCGAAAGCGCTATCCGAGGCTTCCGCACCGACGAGATTGGCGATCAGGAGATGCTTCGGGCTCGCGCCGCCTACTTCGCCTGCGTCGACACCCTCGACGAGATCATTGGAGATTTCCTCGCCCTCCTCGAACGCGACGGACTCCTCGACAATACCCTCATCGTCTATACCTCCGACCACGGGGAGCTGGCCGGTGAACACGGCCTATTCTGGAAAAACACCTGGCACGAGGCGGCTACGCGCGTTCCTCTCATCTTCTCCCTTCCCGAGCACCGCTCCGGGGAGCTGGCCGCCACCGAAATCGCACAGCCGGTAAGTCTGGCCGATCTCTTTCCCACGCTCTGCGGACTGTCTCAAGTGCCACTGCCCCCGGAGATGGATGGGCTCGACCTCGCCGACGCCGTTCGTGGCCGCGGCTGTCTGCCGCTGGCAGAGCGGCCGGGGGTCATCTGCGAGTCCCTATCCCCACGCTGGGGAGAGGGCACTGAATTTCGCATGATCCGGACCGCCGACTGCAAATACATCGCCTTCAAAGGATGCGAGGACCTCGCCTTCGACCTGCAAGCCGATCCCGACGAACTGGTTAACCTTGTCGCCCGCGCGACGACAGCAGCCGAAGTCAGCCGCCTCGACAGCCTGAGAGCGTCGGTCCTCGACGGCTTCGACTTCGACAGGGCGGAAGTTATGCGGCTCGACTCGAAGCGCCTCGCCGAACGCTTCCCCGCCAGGGTGCGCCCCCGCCATCCCAACCAGATCCTGCGTGGTGACGGACTTCTGGTAGAGGCGGACAGCCCTCTCTACTCCCCCGACGTGGTCAGCTCCGACCCGGGCCAGGACTTCGATGATTACCCCGGGTGACCGCCGGTCACCCTTAACCCTCAGTATGACTTGCCTGGAGACGCTACGCACTTGATTGATGAGATCCTCAACGAACGCATCGACCGCATCGAAAAGTGTATCCTGCGCGGTCGTCGCCCCCGGGAGATTGGCTACAACGCCCGCATCCCCACCCATGGATCCGCCATCACCGATCCCATCATCCGCATCCACACCGAGGGGGGCGGCGTCGGCATCGGCTGGTCCAACGCCAGCGAGGAGGTGACGCGTCCGCTCCTGGGGCGCAGGTTGAAAGATCTCTTCCAGCTGCCGGAAGGGTCCAACGAAGAGGGCGGGCCCGTAGACCTGGTGCTGTGGGATCTGGTGGCCAGGCTCATGGATCTTCCGCTCTACCGCCTGCTTGGCCCCCGGGGATCGCGACGTGTTGAGCTCTACGACGGGTCGATTTACATCGATGACCTGGGTGTCTCCGATGCCGAGGCGAAGCAGATTTTTCGCGATGAGGTCAGCAGTGGCCAGGACCACGGGTATTGCCATTTCAAGATCAAGGTGGGACGCGGCGCCCGTTGGATGCCCCCGGCCGAAGGCCTGGCCCGCGATGCCCTCGTCGTGCGCACGGTCCGAGAAGCCGCTGGCCCCAACGCGAAGATCCTCATCGACGCCAACATGGGCAACACCCTCAACACGGCCCAGGCATTGATGGTCGAGTGCGCCGAGGCAGATGTATACTGGTTCGAGGAGCCCTTCGCAGAGGACCCTGCCCTGAACCGTGCGCTGAAGCTGTTTCTACTGGAGAACGAATACGAGACCCTGGTGGCCGACGGCGAATTCGCGCCCCCTCCTTACTTCTTCAAGCTCGTGGAAGAAAGTTGGATCGATGTCGTACAACACGACTTCCACGCCTTAGGGCTAACCTGGTGGCGAGCCACCTCCGCCCAGCTGGAGCAGTGGGGAGCGCGGTGCGCACCTCATACCTGGGGCAGCTACATCGAGCGCTACGCCCACGCTCACTTCGCTGCCTCTATTCCGAATTACGACTTGCTGGAGGCATCGCCGGCCGAGATGCCGGGGCTGATGGTCGATGACTGGCGCTTCGAAAACGGCTGCCTGCTGGTGCCGGACACCCCTGGGACCGGCTTCGATATCGAGAGCTCCATCTGGGAACAGGGATTGCAGGACAGGGGCGGCTTCAGCCTGTACCTGTAGCTGTTTTCCTCACTCACTCCCTCACTCTCGCCGCAGCCAGCGTGGCAGCTCTATCTTGGCGGACATACGCCACGCAGTAAGATAGAGAGATGCGGTAAAGCCCGTAGCCGCCCGGGCTCGCGACGTGCCAAAGAGGCGTACCTCTGCAGACGCGACGTCGGGCAGTTGCGATTCCAGTTCGTACACCCTGTCCACCAGGGTATACCCGCGCTCGAGCTCGGCGAGGACCGCCGGCATCAGAGAATCGAAAGCGGCGGGCACCACGCCCGCAGCCAGCTGGGCGGGTTCCAGCTTAAGGCGCTCCACGAGGGAGTCCACCTTTTCGTGAATACCCGAGTGGGGAGACCGCCCTTCGTCGGTCAGGCGTCCGTTGTGGTCGATGGTAAGATGCAGAGGCTGGCACATGTCCTGGGCGTAATGGGCGAGCCAGCCGGCATAGACCAGGCACTTGTGCTGGACAGCCACCACTTCGGGCCAACGGCGGTATTCGGCAAAAGCGACTGCCAGCTGCTCCGTCCACTCCGCCACGGCGTAAGGGACGAGGCCGATTTTTGAGGGACTCACTTCGAGTTTGGCGCACAACGTGAGATAGTCATAGCGCTTCCCGGGCAATTCTTGCCCGTCCAACAGCTCCACATCGAGATAGTGCTCCGGATGCTCGGTGTGACTGAGGTGGGGAACGGCGCGGATTTTGGCGAGGTCCGGATCGAAACTGCAGTGCGCGGCCAGATCGCCTCCCTGGCGGAAAAAGGACGGCAGTTCCTCGGGCACCGCCAGGACCGAAGCCCGGGTCAGAATGCCGTGGCCATTCCCCCACCAACCCCACACCGGGGCAGCTGCCAGCAGGGACGCAGTCATCAGAATTACCAGCATCTTCATCATGTTCAGCCTCATGTAGTTGCAGGTGCAGTGGGTGGTTGACATCTACCCCATCAGCGCTCAAGTTAATGCTCTGTCAGCCGCTCGGATCGACCCTATAGCCAGCCGAACCCGCCCACCGCGCGGCGATCAAGGATATGACGTAAAGCACGCCAAACATACCCGTCATAACCTTAGGACAAAGAGCCAATGGCCATCAGATTAGGTGACGAAGCCCCCGATTTTACCGCAGATACATCCGAAGGACCCATAAATTTCCACGAGTGGATCGGGGATGGCTGGGCGATTCTCTTTTCACATCCGGCCGACTACACCCCAGTCTGCACGACGGAGCTGGGAACCGTCGCCAAAACCAAGGGCGAGTTCGACAAACGCGGGGTTAAGGTCGTCGGCCTGAGCGTCGATCCGGTGGACTCGCACAAAGGCTGGATTCAGGACATCGAGGAGACCCAGAAGACGACCGTCAACTTTCCCATCATCGCGGATCCGGATAGAAAAGTGGCGAATATGTACGACATGATCCACCCCAACGCCATCGACAACCTGACCGTGCGGTCCGTGTTCGTTATTGGACCCGACAAGAAAGTAAAGCTCTCGCTGACCTACCCGGCCTCGACTGGGCGAAATTTCGACGAAATCCTCCGGGTGGTGGATTCCCTCCAACTCACGGCCAATTACAGCGTTGCCACCCCTGCCAATTGGAAGGACGGTGACGACTGTATCATTTCCCCCGCTGTCAGCGACGAAGACGCCGACAAGAAATTCCCCAAGGGGTATACCAGCGTGAGACCGTATCTCAGGATAACGCCGCAGCCCAACAAGTGACCGGCAGACAGCGCATGAGACTTTGCGGTGACCGATAAACCGCGTATAGCCGTCCTGGGAATGGCCCACGACCACCTCTGGGGCAATCTGAAGGATCTGTGCGCCGCCAAGGACGCGGAACTCGTAGGCGGGGCGGATCCGAGTCCGGATCTGCGCAGGTTGTTTTGCGAGAGCTCCGGGTGCTCGAAGACGTTCGAGGATTTCGAAGAACTGCTGGAGGCGGAGAAACCGGACGCAGTGTTCGGGTTCTCCGCCCCTTCCCAGCACGCAGACATCGTCGAGATGTGCGCTGAAAGGGGCGTCCACGTCATGGTGGAAAAGCCCATGGCCGCCACCCTCGCACAGGCAGATCGCATGCTGACGGCTGCGCGCAGCTCAGGGATTCGTCTCATGGTCAACTGGCCGACAGCGTGGCAGCCGAAATTCGCCACCGCTCTCAGACTCGTGCGCGAGGAGCGCCTGGGCCGGTTGTGGCAGATCACCTGGCGCGGAGGACACGGCGGCCCTGAAGAGCTGGGTTGCTCGCCGGAATTCTGCCGCTTCCTCTTCGACCGGGAGCTCAACGGATCGGGCGCCTTTACCGACTATGGCGGCTACGGTGCGAGTCTGTGCCTCCTCTTCCTCAGCGGCAGTCCAAACAGCGTCATGGCTATGGCCGGACGTCTCGTCAAGACTCACATAGCCGTGGAGGACAACGGAATTCTGCTGATGCGGTATCCTCAGGCGCTGTGCCGGCTGGAAATGACCTGGTCGGAGGCGGTACCCATGAAGTCGGCTCACGATCTGGTACTGTACGGCACGGAAGGGACTCTCGCCGTGGGTGGTGAGATCAGGCTGTTCACCCGACAACATCCAGATGGTGAGGCGATCGTCGCCGACCCGCCGCCTCGAGCCAGCGCCAACGCCACCCGTCACTTTGTCAGATGTATTGTGGACGGCCTTGAGCCGGAGGGTCTGACCAGCCCGGACTTGTCCAGAGCAGCGCAGGAGATCGTAGAAGCCGGACTGCGATCGGCCACGAGGGGAGTCGAGATCTCGCTTCCCCTCGAAGACCACCTCTTCCGCCCCTGCTGACTACCCGAATTCCTGGGTCAGAAAGGGAGCCCGTCGGCCTGCGGAACTGCCCCCTGTCGCGACGGCCTGCCCCGTCGTGACGGTCTGCCGCTGGGCTCTGCGGACACCATGGCGTTTTCCCCACCTTCCTCTTCGCGGCCGTACATCATGTCCAGTTCTCCCGGGCCGCCGGCGGCGTCGAGCATCTGCATGTCGGTGACAACTATCTCGGTGACGTAGTGCCTCCGTCCACTCTGATCATCCCAGTTACGGGTCTGCAGTCGCCCCTCCACGTAGATCTTGCTTCCCTTCTTTAGGTATTGCCCGGCAATTTCTGACAATCGCCGCCAGAGTACGAGCCGGTGCCACTCGGTTCTGGCCTGGCGTTCGCCACTCTTGTCCGTCCACATCTCGTCGGTAGCCAGGTTTACAGTTGTGACTTGAGAGCCACTGGGGGTGAATCTGGTTTCCGGGTCGGCCCCCAGGTTGCCAATGAGGATGACCTTGTTGACGCTGTAAGACGCCATGTCACTGCCTCCTGCACGGTAATGTAATCGTTGAGTCTCGCACGGTGTTGAACGATGCAGACGGTCCGATCAGTCCTCCAGGTGGCCGTGGCGACGGCGTGACTTGGGCGTCTGCACGCCATAGCGCCGACACAGTCTACCGAAACTTCCCGGTGCGATACCCAGTGCCAACCCAGCGTCGCGATTGCTGGAGTATATCCTTGCGGCTCGCTCGATGCGCTTCCTGTCAAATCGTTCCACGATGCCTCCCGAGGTTGATGTGTGCAGACAGCCCGGTCTTTGGTGCACATTAGTATACTATACTAATGTGCACCTGTCAAGACTGTTTTCACTTCCGGGAGATCCGTCGTAGGGGCTTCCTACAGGTGGGTCTTCAATGCCTCGATCAGACAATCCACATCATCGCTGCCATTGTACAGATGACCTGACACCCGCACGCGACCGTGTTCCCCCCACACCAGAACTCCACGCTCTTTCAAGGCCTGCTGGCAGGCCCTGGCGTCGTCGGCGAGGAAACAGGTGTTGCCCGATCTGGCCCGGCGTTGACGCGGCGAGATAACGGTCATGCCCAGACGATCAAGCCCGGTCGTTACGAGCTCAGACAGATCGAGGGCGTGCTCCTGAATCGCCTCCAGGCCAATATCCAGTATGACCTGCATGGCCCGATCCAGAAACATGACCACCACCATGGCGGGATTACCGGGCTCGAGCCGCTCGGGCATCGACTTGACGGGCGCCTCGGGCAAGCGCTCCGCCCCCTGCGCGGGCCACACCGCCAGGTTGTGCCACCCGAAGCTGCTATCCCCTACCCGCTCCTCGGCGCGCGGACTGAGATAGCAGGGAGCCACCCCATGTGTAGCCAGCATCCATTTGTAACTGCTGCTCACACACAGGTCCGTGACCCCGGCCGGAACCCGCACGACGCCTGAGGCATGAGTGGCATCAACTGCCAGGAGCACCTCCCTGCCGATGGTTCCGACTCGACGCAGACCGGATGCCAGTGCCTCGATATCCAGGCACTGCCCCGTGTAAAAGCTCACCTGACTTACTGCCAGGACTCGCGTCCGGTCATCGACGGCGGCGACCAGATCTTCCTCCGCAACAACCCAGTCGCGGTGCGGGACGAAGCGAATATCGACGCCTCGCGACTTGAGATTGCGCCACGCGTAAGCGACGGAGGGAAACTCGATACTGGTGGTAACCACATTGTCGCCCTGACGCCAGTCGAGTCCTCGCGCCAGCCAGCTCATGCCTTCGGACGCCGAGGGGGTAAAGGCTACGCGATCTGAGCCCACATCCCAGAGACGTCCCATCTTGACTCGACACGACTCGCCGATCCGGTAGATCTCGCGTCTCCCCTCTTCTCCACCGCTTTTCAGGCGGGCGAAATCCTGATAGACATCGGCCTGTGCGCGAAGCCACGGGGCCTCTCCGCCAGTGCACAGATGGGTGACTCCGTCCAGTCCAACGAAGGCATCGGGTGATAGCAGGGGTTTTTGCATTGCTCAATCCATTCGTGAAGAGTCCCTATGGACGATCTCGTGTGCTTTTATCAATCCGGGTGAGGCGGGTGATCAGGGACCGCTTACCCGCGCCCTCCGCCCCGGGCTCTCGTGTCGCAGGAAAACCCCGGCGACAATTCCGGCGAGAACATAAAGCCCGGAGGCGAGGAGAAGGATGGCCCCCGTCGGCAGCTCGAACTGAAACGCCAACCAGCCCAGATTGGGGCCGAGAGCGGATCCCAGATCGGACGCCGTGACGTAGGACGCCACCGCCCGGGGTCCCCTGAGCCCGGCCTGAGCAGAGAGGGTAACGCCGACACCCGTGGCGCAGACATAGAAGAGCAGGACCGCTCCGACCAACGCTGAGGCACCGGGGAGCACACCGGCACACAGCAGCGACACTCCTCCCAGAACAAAGAAGCAGAACGCTCCTGTCCGAACGCCTATCCGGTCGGTCAAAGCCCCCATCAGAGGTGCCGCCAGGTCGGCGACCCAGCGACTGGCGAGCATCATGCCGGTAAGCGTGGCGACGCCGATGCTGAGCCCGCCGATCTCGGCGCTTGCTCCGACCTCTTCCAGGAGCATGAATCCCAGCGTCGACGCCAGGATCCCCTGTCCCACACACCCCACCACGAGACCGCACAGCAGCAAGGGCCAGCTCGCCGATCCCGCCGTGCCAGCGGCTGAGGCAGCGTCTTGACGGCTGGGGTGCCCACGTCTGGAGAGCGGTCCAAGGGGCACCGACAGCAGCGACACGGCGGAAAATATGAGCAGAATGGCGGTGAACCCCACGAGATCGTGGCCCAGGGCCCCAACTAGATTTCCCGATATGGACCCAAGACGGGAAATACCGCTGTAGAAGCCCATAAGGCGCCCCATGTGACCCTCAACCGCGGTGTCGACCACGGTCATGAGCCCAATCTGGCGGATGAAGGACCAGCACATCCCCCAACAGATACGCGCGAGAAGCAGGATGGCGAAGGATGAGGACAAACCGTACACCGCAGTAATACAGGCACCCGCGACGAGGGACAACGTCAACAGGACACCAGCGGCGAGCCGCCGGCACAGGTGTTCCGCCAGATGGTTGGTGACGAGACGGACGATTCGGTTCGCCGACAGGATCAGACCAACCTGGAAGGGCAGCAACCCAAGTTCGGCGAAATGCGATGGCAAAACCGCGTACAGAAGTTGGTCGCCCAGCAGTGACGACGCCGTGGCCAGCGAGACCAGCAGGACCGGTCGAGGCAGCAGCCTCATTGCCTCTCTCCCTCCCCGTGGACAGTCGCGCCCTCGACGCGGACGAGGCGAGTAGCCTCTGCTCTCGCTGCAACCAGGAGATCTTCGTCGCGCAACAGATCGGCTACAGCGAAATACGGCTGACCCGCCTGGCGATGGCCCAGAACCTCCCCCTGGCCTCTGAGTTCGAGATCCCTGCGAGCGATGGCAAAGCCGTCGTCGGTTTCGCCCAGCACCCGCAGGCGCTCCTCTACCGCGCCTCCTCCCTCCTCTCCGCGCTCCCCGCTGTAGGCGATGAGGATGCAGTAGGATTGTGATCCTCCCCTACCCACGCGCCCTCTTAGCTGGTGAAGCTGTGCCAGACCAAAGCGCTCGGCGTGCTCTACCACCATGACGGTGGCATTCGGCACGTCCAGCCCAACCTCTACAACGGTAGTGGCGACCAGCGCTCGAATCTCTCCGCGCGCGTAACGACCCATAGTATCGACTTTCTCCTCGGCCGTCATGCGGCCGTGCAGCAGGCCCACTTCAAATGAGGAGAGCGCGCCCGACGAGAGCTCGTCGAAGGCCGCCACGGCGGATCGAGTGTCGTCGTTTTCTGATTCTTCGATCGAGGGGTAGATGACATACGCCTGCTCGCCCTCGCTCAGCCGCTGGGCGACGAAGGCGAAAATCCGCTCCCTGCGCTCCGGCGTGCGCAGTTCGGTGCGGACCGGCCGCCTGCCTGCCGGCACTTCATCCAACACCGAGACCTCGAGATCACCGTACATGGTCAGGGCGAGAGAGCGTGGTATGGGTGTAGCCGTCATCACCAGCAAGTCGGCCTCCGGCCCCTTGGCCTGAAGCTGTAGCCGTTGCTGGACACCGAACCGATGTTGCTCGTCAATCACCACCAGCCCCAGATTGGGGAGGTCTACCCCCCGCTGAATCAGGGCGTGCGTGCCCACGGCGATGTGGGCGGAACCGTTGTGTATGGCCGTAAGCAGCTCTGCTCGGTGCGCCTGGGACTGCCCTCCCAGGAGGAGTACCGTGCGGATTCCCAGAGGTGCCAACAGCCGATCGAGATTCCGAAAATGCTGGTCGGCCAGAATCTCCGTGGGGGCCATCATGGCCGACAAGTGACCGCTTTCCACCGCCGCCAACATGGCACAGACCGCCACTATCGTCTTTCCAGAGCCAACGTCGCCGTGCACCAGGCGCCGCATGGTGTATCTCTGACCCATATCTACCGAAATCTCGTCGAGAACCCGCTTCTGTGATTTTGTGAACTCAAACGGCAGCGACGCCAGCAGCGCCGGCACCAAACGCTGGCTGCGTGGATGGACCACGCCCCGCTCGAGAGAGAGACGCTCCTGGCGCTGGCGCGCCAGCTCCATCTGGAGCTTGAACAGTTCATCGAAGGCAAGTCGTCGGCGCGCCTGATCGGCCTCATCCAGGGTCGCCGGGAAGTGCACCGAGCGCAGGCACAGCTGGAGTTCCATCAGGCCGAGACGGCGCCTGATCCCGCTGTCCAGGTCTTCCGCTACGCGGTCGGCGAAGCCGTCCAGCGCGGCCCGGATGACTCGACGGAACCCACGGCTCTGGAGTCCCCTTTCCTTCATCTGTGCCGTACTGCCGTACAGCGGTACGATCGCACTCGTGTGGAGCGGTGCCGTGCCCCCTTCCTCGAGAAGGAACTCGTACTCCGGATGCGCCATCTGCCGGCGCCCCCGGTAGGAGTCTATCTTGCCGCTGATCGCCAGCGTGTCTCCCACCTGCAGTCCCAGGTATTGGCCCCCCTGGAACCAGATACAGTCGAGGACACCCGAATCGTCCTGCATCGCAACCGTGGTAGGCGTCCCCCCGCGGCCACCGCCGCGGCC
>Ga0066376_10000288_pt1 | contig 45907 bp, 39 predicted proteins | sample Knorr_S15_td_Bot_FD_77009 | JGI IMG/M metagenome (GOLD analysis project Ga0066376, IMG submission 77009) | Marine microbial communities from Southern Atlantic Ocean transect - Knorr_S15_td_Bottom_ad_5009_LV_A | ecosystem: Environmental > Aquatic > Marine > Oceanic | place: Southern Atlantic... | reverse complement strand
ATTAGTAGGTGGGGCGACTTTATGGCCCCGGAGCTCAAGACCACCCGGTCTGCTTCAACGGTGAAGACCTCGCCGCCGCTTTCGGCCTCAACGCCCACGGCCTTAAGATCTTGGAACAGGACCTTCCGGACGGAAACTCCTCCCCTCACGGTGAGATTGAGGCAGTGGCGCATTGGCCCGAGATAGGTCATAGCCGCGCTCATTCTAACGCCGTCTAGGTTGTTTGATGGGGACACGCCGATGCCCGATGGATTTGGGCCATTGGTGTCTTCCGTCGCTCCGAAGCCCTCTTGCAAACATGCCTCGTGGAAGGCCTTCTGGATGTCCGGCATGGGGCCCGACTGACGGCGCCTGACCGGCATTGGCCCATCCGTCCCATGGAAATCATCACGAATGTCCAAGTCCTGCTCCAACTTCCTAAAGTAAGGCAGAATCTTGGCGTAGGACCATTCATCGTTGCCCATAGACGACCAAGCGTCAAAATCCTCGGGGAACCCTCTTTGCATAGCCTGACCGTTGATTGACGAGCCTCCGCCAATCACCTTGCCTTGGGCCACGTGAATCTCCCCCTGCTCCTCTGTGATGGTTCCTCGCAGAGCCCAGTTGTGTTCCGAGTCCGGAGCTTCCGCAAATCTCGTGTGGCCGAACTTGATTTCGTCGGGCAGGTTGGCAGGGTCGGGATAATCCGGCCCTGCTTCCAACAAAAGAACTGAGGTATTCGCGTTTGCGGCTAGCCTGCTGGCCAACACCGATCCGGCAGCACCACCGCCGACGATAACAACGTCGTATTTCATTCAACCTCTAAAAATTCTTCGTGTCTGGTTGCTAATCCGGCTTTTGTTAGTCCGGCCTTAGTTAGTAAGGAAGTAGCCAAGATTCTGAAAATGCCAGGGCGCAAGTGCTATGCTCTCGGCTATCTCGCTGACGAGGAAATGGCCGTCCCGATGCTGTTTTTCCGTTAATAATGACTTTGGCTGCGTTTGCAGGAATCAAAACCGTGGAAACACCGTGTGGCCGGTCAGGGTTGCTCCCCGGAAAGCTATGGCTCAGAAAGGATTCTCCCAGAGACTCCCAAGTCAGAGCAATTATTTCGTTCTTGGCAGTTACCGTCTCCGTCCAAGACGTCCTGAGGTCCCCGGAACTGGCGAAGCTCGACTCAACCTCCGCAAGTTCCAAGTTACCGAATGTTGGATTAATTGTGCCTTGAATCTCTTTTTGCAACCAGCGGGTCATCGCTATATTGTCGGTATATATCCGGGGTTGGTTATCAGTTAGTTCGCTCTGCAAGAACAGGACGTGACCGGGACCACCCGGTGAAAACAGGATCCGCCAAAAGCTGGCATCCGTGGTAACCGGGCCGTTGTCTGTTTCGCTCAGACGGATATATGGGTTCTCTCCGGTCAATAGCACTCGGTTCGGGTCTATTGGACTGGTGGTCATGCTTGAACCCTCCTTGAAGGTTTGCGGAAGCTTTGGCTAATCTGCCAAGCTGAATTTCTTTATGAAATTGTTTCCCGTATCAGCCACATAGAGGTCTCCATTGCTGTCGAAAGCCAAGCCGTGGGGATTGGAGAGTGACGCCGAAGCAAGATCGGATATGTATTCCCCTTCCGAATTGAATATCTGCACCCGTGAATTCTCCACCTCGGAGACATAAAAGTTGCCGTCGCTATCAAAGGCGATGCTGGTTGGAACTCCAAATTGGCCTTGGTCGTCGCCTGCGGCGCCCCACGTGGCCAGAAACTCGCCATCCCGGGTAAATTTCTGGACCCGGCTGTTGCCTCGGTCAACGACCCAAACATTGCCCTCGCTATCTACCTTGACCCCAGTGGGGGTGAACAACTGGCCTTCCTCTTTTCCACTCAAACCCCAGCTATCCAAATATGCGCCATTGGAATCAAAAACTTGAATACGGTCATTTCCCCAATCGCTCACCTAGAGGCGGCTATCGGAATCGATAGCTATAACCATCGCAGAAAGAAATTCTCCTTCGCCCGACCTTTGCGACCCTCATGAAGTGATCCAATTGCCGTCTGAGTCGAATTTCTGCACACGGTGGTTGCCGCTCTCGGAGATATAAACGTTGCCTTCGCCATCAATGGCGATTCCCGTTGGATTCTGAAATTGACCATCTTCGCTTCCTTCCGAGCCCCACCGCCCTACCAAGACTCCATCGAAACTAAATTTTTGCACCCGGTTCCCGCGAAATTCGGTGACGTATACGTTGTCCGATGAATCTATCGCAATTCCATTGGGGGAGCTGAAGCTTATCCCGTAGGCCGGCTGATCCCCCCAGATAGTCGGTTTACCATAGGCTGAATTTTCGTTCTCGTTTTCGGTTTCTTCGGATTGCTGCGATTGCTGATTAGAAATTGCGGCGCTTGCCTGTGCCGCAACTCCTGCTGGCCCTTGGGGACCGGCGATACCCTGAGGCCCCTGCTCGCCGGCAGCCCCTTGGGGCCCTTGGACACCTGCCGGACCCGCCGGATCCGCCGGATCCGTGCACGCTATTCCCAAGAATAGCCCAAAGAGCACCAGTAACAAAACAGCTGTGATACTACGATTACCTCAAATGGAACTTCCCATTGCATCGCTCCTGTTATCGAAAATTTGGGGCAATATTATTTCAACATTTCTTACGGCAGGATCGGCCAGTGGGATTGGTATTGAAAGCAAGAATCATGGCCGGTGTTGGGAAGTGCTGAATCTTACACCCGTTCCCGGCTGGATTCTCCGGCCAGTATTCTTCAGCCTGCGATCTAATCTCCAGTAGCCAATGTGAAGGCATGGTAGCGTCGGCGGAGATGCTTGTCCACTGACTTGAGGCTGGGACTCTGTGTTAATATCTCCTGTGAGGGCGTACCCTAAGTGCAGTGCTCTTAAAATATTCAAGGAGAGAATTTGAATGGCTACGATGATTGATGGTGAGTCGTATCTGGGAAAGGTTCTGGTGCGACCGTTGACTGAATCAGGCGATATCAAGATTTATCTCTGGCCCGTCAGGTGCCTGAAAAGCAAGATGGGAGGGCCAACATTTGGGGTTGATGTCAGAGGCGAAGAAGCCATTCGTTACGATACCCACGGCCCACGAGGGCATTGGCACAAGGGCGGCTACGACAAACTTGGAGCCGGAGGTTCCCATACTGAGTTCCCCGATGATGTGAGGGATACTGAGTCTCAAATAGCTTGGGGCTTGAATCAGATACGGGATAATGGCCAGGAGTTGCTGGCGGAAGCGGGCTTTCCTGAAGAAGCCAAGCTCCTTGACCAAGAGTTGGTTGCGGCCGCTTCGGAAGCTATCTATGCGCGCTTGGATGAGGGAAAAGACCTGATTTCGAAGGCCATAGAACAGGGGTTGATAGAGGCCTAATACCTCTTGTCGATTTGCCCAGGATCCATCGGGCTCCTATGACCAGAATCGGCCGATGTCCCAGTTAACGGGACATCGGCCTTTAAGTGCGCAGCATTATCAGATAGTGTTTCCGCAGCGCAAGACTCACCGTTCGGACGGCTGATGCCAATCAAACAAAACAACTCAGAAACCGACCAGGGCGAGCTACTCCAAGCTGCCCGGCAGTTAGCCGACCGCATCGCCCAAGAAACGGACCGCATCGATTGCGAGCGTCGGTTACCCCCGGATTTGGTAGGCGAAATGGCCGAGCGAGGCCTATTCCGCCTTCTTGTGCCACGCTCATTAGGGGGTACGGAGTTGAGTCTCCCGGACTTTCTGCAAGTCGTGAGAACATTCGCCCGAGTCGATGGCAGTACTGCATGGTGTGTAAACCAGAATAATGTATTCGCAACAGCCTCGGTCATTATGCCGGAGAAAATCGCAGGAGAGATTTGGGGCGAGCGCCGAGCCGTCGTAGCAAACGGTCCTCCCACTTCGTCGGTGAACGCCGTTCCGGTGGATGGGGGATATCGATTAAGCGGCACCTGGGATTTCAGCACCGGCAGCGGCCATGCCAATTGGCTGGCCGCCCTCGCTCCCATCAACCCCGTGAATCAACAGCAAAGCGGTCTGGCGGCGGGCGAAAATCCCAGAGTGATGCTCATTCCTAAGTCTGAAGCAACCTTTCTGGAAGATTCTTGGCAGGTAAGCGGACTCCGGGGTACTGGCAGCTTCAGCTTTCAGGTGGATAATTTGTTCGTACCCAGTGGGCGGACCTATGACCTGGCAGACCCTCGGCGGGAAGACGGACCCCTGTACGTTATTCCCAGGACCCTGCTTTTCGCCTCGGGTGATGCAACCGTGGCCCTTAGCATCGCTCGCTCCAGCTTGATAACCGCAATCGAACTTTCGCAGACGAAAAATCCTCTCAGGACATCCAATCTTTTACAAGACCAATCCACGGCCCAAAGGCTCATAGGCGAAGGGGAAGCGATTCTGCAGTCGGCCGACGCCTTTCTTGGCCAGAGTGTCTCGTCAATCTGGAAAAGCGCATGTGAGAACCAAGCTGTTTCCACCGAAGAGCGCATTCAATTACGCCTAGCAGCCACCTTCGCAATACGTAAAGCGGCGGAGGTAGTTGATATCACCTATAACCTGTGCGGCTCCAGCGCGATTTTTGCCAGCAACCCTATTCAGCGCCAGTTTCAGGATGTCCGGGTGATTACCCAGCACATCCAAGGCCGCCTCACCAACTACGAGACTGCTGGCCAGTTTTATCTGGGGTTGGAACCCCAGGGCAGTTTCTGAGCCTGTTGGCCCACACCCCTGGCTCAGCAACACCGGCTCATCAGCACAGGCTCGACCGGGTCGGCCCACAATTACCCTGCTGAAATCTTCTCCCAGCCTCAATCATGTTCGACTCTTATTACATAAACCATGCATTATGATATTAATTTAGGAAAATTATCGATAAACGCCACTTTATCGATGAAATAAACAAAATGCAATTGATTGACTAAAAATTTACGCCTATTATCGACAGAGTAAGGATTTTATCGCCGGGTCTGTTGGAAATGAATGAAATAAATGTTTCGAGTCTTAGAGAGGGCGTTCGAGAAGCATATAGCAGGGCTGCTCAACACCCTGATGAGGATCATCCGTTCCCCGTTGGCCGGGATTTCGCCGAGAGTGTCGGCTATCCCGCCGATTTGCTCAGGGGGTTGCCCGCGGTGGCTGTAGACGCATTCGCTGGCGTCTCTAACCTGTCCTTGTTGGCGGAGATTCCATCAGGAGCGACGGTATTGGATTTGGGCTCCGGCGCAGGATTGGACTCCATCATTGCCGCTGGGCGTGTTGGGCCCCAAGGTCAAGTACTCGCTGTGGATTTTAGTTCGGCGATGCTATCGAGCATGGAACAGGCCGTGCTGGAATCCGGGGCCACCAATATCAAGATATTTCACTCTGACGCCGAAAGCCTGCCCTTGGAAGATCTCTCCGTAGATGTGGCGTTGGTTAATGGGATATTCAACTTGAACCCGGAACGTTCAAAGATATTCACAGAGCTTGCCCGAGTGGTGAAGCCTGGAGGATGCGTATTTGCGGCGGAGCTTGTTCTGCGGGAAGCCGGTTCAGAGAAAGTAGAACCAACACCTGAGAATTGGTTTGCTTGAGTGGCTGGAGCCAAGGAGGGCGTAGTCTTCCTTCAGGAGTTCCGCCAAGCAGGCTTCAAAGACGCTGCCGTACTACGCACATTCCGAAACGCTCGCACGAAGAATCAGGCCGTGGTAGCGGTAGAAGTTCTGGCCCGAAAATAACCTCCGGCCTGGCCAAGCCGATATGGGTTTGCCCCGGTCGTTCACAAGCTCCCCAGACCGTTCGCTTCGCAGAAGAAGGGTTTTCAGCTAGGCTTAATGGACCGTCCCACCCGTCCTTTTCCCTTGAACTGGCTGCTAAATGGGGTTATTATGGCCTTAATAGCCACAGATTTTCACTAGGACTAGTTTCTTACCAATAGCCTAAATCGCCTTCCGATTCCCAATCCTGGCCTTTGATTAACTACCATTATCCGCCAATACCTGCCGATTTATCATTGCGGGACGCCTTAATGGTTTGCTTTAGTTGAGGACTGCCTGGGAGCAATACGGTTAGGCGCGACTTGTGACCGCAAAGCCTTATCTTTCATTGATGCGAGAGTGGCCGGAACGCCAGAGTGGCCAGCGATTGCTTAATTGGGCCGAAAGCAACTTTATGGTAGGAGACCAGAGCGCGATCGACTGAATGCAAATCCTGATCCGCATCACCCGTATGGCCTGGCGGTACCCAACCCGCCTTACTTTGGCCTACCTAACTTTCCTCGGCGCCGTTGGCGTTTCCCTGCTTATACCCTACCTCTTCGGAACCTCAATTGACCGGTTGGTGTCCGTCACCGATGAAGGCATAGGCGGTAAGGATGTAGCCCGTTCCACCCTGGTGTTATTGGCCACCGCTATCCTTTGCGCCAGCTTGGTCCGCGGCTTCTTGGATTTTGCTCGCACCTACGCGGTTGACTCCCTGTCCCAATTGGTCTCCTATGATTTCCGCAATCAACTCTACGACAAGCTGCAACACCTCAGCTTCGCCTATCACGACAAAGAGCACACCGGTAACTTGATGTCCAAGGCAACCGCCGATGTTGAGGCGGTACGCCGGTTCGTGAACATGGGGTTGGTTCGCTCGTTGGAAGTAGTGTTGCGAATAGTGGCCATCACGGCCATCCTGGTGGTCATAGATTGGAAACTGGCCCTGATTAGCCTTGCCTTCGTGCCATTCTTGGTCTTTCGCACCACCTTGGTCATGGGCCGCCTCCGGGAAATGTGGACCCGAGTCCAGGAAGTGATGGGTGAGACGGTCACCGTTTTGCAAGAGAACCTGGTGGGCATTCATGTGGTGAAGGCATTCGGCTCCGAGGAGTTTGAGAAGGAAAAGTTCGCTGAAAGCGCCCAACGGTTGCGGGGGGAGTACTTCCAATCCGAACGGTTGCAGGGAACCAACAGCGCATGGATGACCTTCTACTTCACCTTGGCATTGGCTTTGATTCTGTGGGTGGGAGGCTGGGAGGTAATCAGGGGAGACATAACTCCTGGTCAGCTGACCATGTTCATTCTGTATTTGAACCAGCTCACCTTCCCCATACGCATGTCCGCATTCATCATCAATAGCTTCTCCCGGGCCATCTCTTCCGGCCAGAGGCTCTTCGATGTTTTGGACGCAGTTTCGCCTGTGGAAGAGAAGAAAGAGGCTGACGACTTGGGCCGGTCTAAAGGCCACGTAAGGTTTGAAGACCTCTCATTCGCCTATGAAGCAAGGCTTCCTGCCTTGAAACACCTGAGCATCGATGCCGAACCGGGCCAGGTCACGGCCATTCTCGGAGCGCCCGGCAGCGGCAAGACCACCGTGGTCAATCTGCTGCCCAGGTTTTATGACGTGATCGAGGGCCGAATCACCATAGACGGCCGGGACATACGGGATTTCACCCTTGCTTCGCTACGCCGCAACGTGGGAATCGTGCAACAAGATGTGTTCCTCTTTGGCGGAAATATTCGCGACAATATAGCATATGGCGTCGTGGATGCTTCTTTAGAGGAGATTGAAGCGGCCGCCAAAGTGGCCCAACTTCACGACCACATCATGTCGTTGCCGGACGGTTATGACACCAGTGTCGGTGAGCGGGGAACGACCCTGTCCGGTGGTCAGAGGCAACGTTTGTCCATCGCCCGCACCATACTTTTGAATCCGCCAATATTGATTCTAGACGACTCCACATCCAGCGTCGATGTGGAAACCGAGCGTCAGATTCATGAAGCCATGATCGGGGTCATGAAAGGCCGCACCACTTTTGTTATTGCCCACCGTTTGAGCACCGTGCGGGATGCCGACCTTATCGTGGTGTTGAAAGATGGCGTAGTGGCACAGCAGGGCACCCACGAAGCGCTGATGGTTCAGGGCGGCATGTATCGGGACATCTACGAACTACAACTGCGGCCCCAAGAAGAGCTTCTCTTGGACGCTGCTATAGCCAGTGACGACGGAGGTGACGCCTAATGCGCGCGGCAGGCCCGGGAGGCGGATTTGGCGGCATGATGGGCGGAATGCGCGGGCTTCAGGCCGGCGGCATAAACACACCCAACATGGACAACCTCACCGATGAGACCATCGTCGGGAATGCATACGACCACAAAGTTGTGATCAGGTTGCTAAGCTACATAAAGCCCTATAAACGAGACGTTATTATTAGCCTTTTGGCGGTCTTGTTGTACACAGTGGGGAACGTGAGTATTCCCCTGCTCATGATGCTGGGCATCAACTGGGCCATCAACGAAGGGGAATTGTGGCGGCTGCACGTAGTGGGCGGCATCTTTGTTGGGGTCACGGTGATGCACTTCTTGGCCAACTATGTCCAGTTGGTCTACATGCCCAAGGTGGGGCAAGGGATCTTGTATTCCCTCCGCACTGCCATGTTTAACCACCTTCAGACATTGTCTCCCTCATTTTTCCACCGGACCCCCGTGGGCCGCATCATGTCCCGCAGCCAGAGCGATGTGCTTCAACTACAAGAAACTTTTGAGCTGATTGTCCAAAGTTTCTCGGACATTCTCAGCCTGTTGGGAATTGTCGTCATGATGCTGTTCATCGATTGGCGATTGGCTCTGGTGAGCATGAGTATCGTGCCTGTGCTGTTCTTTATCCTGGGGTACTGGCAGAAGTTCGCTCGCCACTCCTTCATGCGGATACGCCGCGCGATCGCCATGGTAAATGGTGAGTACAACCAAAACATCACCGGTGTCCGCGTGGTGGAGAGTCTAAACCGCCAGGACGTGAACCTGAAGCACTTCGAAAGCTTGAATCGAGAGCACTTGGACGCGAACTTGGAAGCCAGCCGGTTCTCCGGTGGGCTACAACCCATGGTGGAGATACTGATAGGGATCGGCATGGGCTTCGGTGTGGTGCTGGTTGGGGGCATCATGGCCCAAGGCGGAAGCCTGGAGTGGGGCGTCTTGGTTGCCTTCGCTCTGTGGATACAGAGGTTTTTCGAACCTGTCCGCCACCTGACGATGCAGTACAGCCAATTGCAACGGGCTATGGCCGCAGGAGTCCGAATCTTCGAGGTATTGGACCTGAAGCCCGAGGTCATCGACGAAGAAGACGCCGAAGACATGCCCCCCATAAAAGGCCACATCAGGTTTGAGGATGTGACCTTTCATTACGTCCCAGAAGTGGGCGTATTGATTGACATAAACCTCGATATTAAACCCGGAGAAAATGTCGCCTTAGTCGGCTCAACCGGAGCCGGAAAGACCACTATGGTCACCCTGATTCACCGATTCGCTGATGTCACCAAGGGCAGAATCACCATGGACGGTTATGACATACGTCAGGTGAATCGCCAGTCGATGGTTAGGCAGATGAGCATGGTGCTCCAAGAGCCTTATCTGTTTTCCGGCACCATCAGCGACAATATTCGATACAGCGTTCAACATGCAACCGATGAGGAAGTGATAGCGGCGGGCAAAGCCGTTGGGGCCCATGAGTTCATCATGGGACTGGAAGACGGCTACGATACGGTGCTGGCGGAGCGCGGTGTGAACCTCAGCGTGGGTCAGCGTCAGCTATTGAGCTTCGCCCGGGCCATCGTTGGGAACCCCAGGGTTATCATCCTGGATGAGGCCACCGCCAACATAGACACCCAGACTGAGTTGCTTATCCAGGATGCTTTAAAGCGCATCTTAAAGGGCAGAACATCCATTGTCATTGCCCACCGCCTATCCACCATTCGCAATGCAGACAAGATTGTTGTCCTAGACAAAGGACGCGTGGCAGAGGTTGGGAACCACAAAGAATTACTTGAGTCGGGCGGTGTTTACGCCAGGCTTCATGCGGTGAACTACGGTCTGACCCATCCTGGCCTATCGGGCTCGGGAGGGGGGCTGGTTCCTGCCTCGGCCAGTGACGACTGATTCATCAAGTAAACTCAGACCAGAGCCAGGATAATAAAATAGGGGCGCCCAACGGATGTGGGGCGCCCCTATTTTTTAGATTCGATCCGCGCTTTGGTTACCGAAACTAGCTTGACGCCGGCGGTTCCTCGGGCGACAGCAACCGCCCCATGGCGGATTTGAAAATGTCGTAGGGGTGGGCACCGGTGAACATCAGATTCCCGACCAAGAAAGTAGGAATGCCGCTGATGCCGTACTGCAATGCTTCCTGGTACTGGCCCATCACTGCTTCTTCGTAGTGGTTGCTTTCCAACCGCTCCATCATTTCCTTGGTATTTAACCCAACCTCCCGCCCCACTTCTTCTATAACGGCCAAATCGCCCAAGTCCTGGCGGTTCTCCCAGAACGCCACGTAGGCGGCGTGGTGAAACTCCATGAACAAGCCTTGCTGCTGGGCATACTCGGTGGCCTGAAGCGCATACATTGTGTTGGGGGTTACCGAGGGAGGGCGCATGATTAGGCCAGCTTCACTGGCTTGACTGCGCAGTGGGTCGGACAATTCATCCTCGGTTTCGCCGGGCCGGGGTGGCCTAGGCGATCCCTCTTTGGGGGTATCGGGACGCAGGAGGTAGGCCCGCCCCTCCACCTTGATATCGTACTCTTTGGCCAGCTTGTCGACTCTTTCCAGGCCGACGTAGCACCAGGGTCAAATGTAGTCGTACCATACGGCTACCCTAACAGGGCTAGTACCTTGCTCCCAGGGCTGAACTGGCTGGGTCATCTTTCGACTCTCGCATTTTGTTTACCGGACTCCTCGGTCGGTTTATTAAAGCTAATCTTGTGCTCAATCTCCGAGGAATCTTGGGTTGGTTCGAGTCTATCAGCCCCATTTACCAGCGTCAACCAACGGGCGTGAGGTTAGATGGCCGCTGTCCAGCAGGCCAATATTGTCAGATGGGGAATGACTGAAGCGTGGAGGGAAACGGCGTTGGAGATTGGGTTGGCTCACTGGCCACCCTGGAACTATGGGGTTAGAAATGCGCCTAAGGTCATTGCAGAATGCTATCGACCGCCCGGGATAATTCCTCGGTGGGGAAAGGTTTCGCCAGCAAATAAGATGCGCCAAATCCCAGAAGCTCTTCCACGGCTAAGCTGCCAGGGTCGCCGCTGGACACGATGATCTTGACCTGTCCATCGATTTCTCTCAAGCGGTGGAAGGTTCCCACGCCACCTAAACCTGGCATGGTCACGTCCATAATCACCCCGGATATGTCTTGCCGTGAGGCCTCAAAGAGGGCCAATGCCTCTTCCCCGCTTGTGGCGGTAATGGCGTCATATCCAAGGTGGGCCAGCATCCTTTGAATGGTGACTCTGACCATGTCATCGTCGTCTACCACCAGCAAAGTAGCCCGGTGGGTTTCGATTGAACTGTCGTTGGTACAGTCGTAGGAACAGTCGTTGGACCGGTTGTTTTCCTCAACAGGTTGGTCTTTGTTCCCCTCTGGCAACGGCAGATAAATTTCGACGCTGGTCCCTTTTCCGAGTTCGCTGGTCACGTGCAAGTGGCCACCGTGTGACTTCACCGTCTCGTAAACCACCGTGGCGCCCATGCCTCGGCCTCTGCCAGCTTTCGTGGTGAAAAATGGCCGCAGCATGTTCAGGCGGGTCTTCTCATCCACTCCTTCACCGGTGTCTGTCACTCGCAGCAGCGCATAGGCCGTCTTGCTGATGCCATTGGTTAGAGAACTCGTCTGACCATCGGCTCCGTTGGAACTGATGGAGTCCGGGGAACCTACTTTTACTATATTTGTCTTCTTGTTTTGCTTCTGGTCATCGTAATACTTTAGGCTGGTTTCACTGGTATTTCTGTTTTGCTTCTGGTCATCGTAATACCTAAGCCTGGTTTCAAAAGTAATCCGACCTCCGTCGGCCACGGAATCTAGAGCGTTTAGCCACAACTTTTGGCACATGTCTCCAATGAGTTGCGGGTCACCCCATAACTCGGGCACGTCGCCGTTCAGCTTGGATTCCACCTCTATTCCCTGGGTTGATTGGTCCCGGTCTTCATTCACAATCTCTGATATCACCGAATTCAGGTTGTACCATGAAAAATCGCTATCCCTGGTATCCGCGAACTTGGCCATTTGTTCGGTTAATGCGGCAAGCTCCGAGCCGGCTTGTTCAATCAAGCCCACCAATTCCCGTGAGTCTTGATCCAGCACCGGCCTACCTTGGAGAACCGAGGCATAGCCGCGAACTACGGCGATAAGGTTATTAAAGTCATGGGCTACGCGGCGCACCATGATTTTGGCAGTGTCCACGCCGTAATCCAGTAGCAGCCTCTCTTCAGCCATGAGGGCAGCGGATGTCGAGGGTATTTCTCGGTCAATCATAGCTAAGACTCATCCTGCGTTGGTACGACTCATCCGGCGGTTGGTCCTACTCAACTCTCGCTCACTATTGATTCATGGCCCCAATCGATTCATGGCCCCATTCTTTTATAGAAATGCCTCTATGCCTGAATCCAAACATGATAGGCGAGTACAGAGGCGTCTAAAACCGGGCTCCAATCAAAACGCATAGGTATCAATTACGCGTTATCCCATGATGAACCCAGCCAGCGCACCACGTAAGAGTGTCTTCCCATAGCGGTTCTATGGGTGTAGGCACATAAGACAGCGAATTCAGCCGTTGGATGGGGATTAGAGAGGGGGCGAAGGCCGAATTAATGCATCATTAATAACTGGCAAAGAAGCGAACTCGCGCCGGATTGGCGCCAAGTTGAAGCCAGATTAAGAGTTGATGTTACGCATAGGGTTAGGCGGATAGGCGAGAATGGGGACGCCTAGGAAAGAGAGGTTGGAGAACAATCTTTGGTGGCGTGAATTTGACCTAGCTGGTCAGAAGAGAGCCGGGGGCTTTCTCCAGAAGACCAGGCAATTCGGAAAGGCTGGATATCTTGGGGCAGTCTTCGATGGCCTCATTCCAGCCGCCCCGGTCTATCAACACTGGATGCATTCCCACGGCCCGTGCCCCCACTACGTCCGCACAATATTGGTCTCCCACATGCACGGTTTCTCCAGGCTCCGCAGACATTTTCTCAAGGGCCGCAAGAAAGATTGGCTCATGAGGTTTTTCTGCGCCCACATCTGCCGAACTGACGAAGAAATCAAGATAATCGGCGAGGCCGATTCTGCCGCAGAGCTCCAACATGTCCCTTCTCAGGTTGGAAAGGACGCCAAGGCGGTAACCTTGGGACTTTAGCTGCTCCAGCACCGGAATTACCTCATCAAATGGAGTGAAGTCCTTGGGGACGGTCATGGCCATGGTCCATATCTGCCTGGCCAGGTCCTTGGACACCGGCACGCCTGCCCCTTCCATTATCATCTGCTGATACTTGGAGAAGAAATCCAACCGCTCACTATCGGTTCGCAAAGCTATCGGACCGTTGGCGTTCTCTTCGTTGAAGTACACGTCAGCCACGGAATAGCCTTTATCTATTCCACTTTTTGACACGTTGATGCCCATTTCTTGGCATGCGGCCTGTTGGATTTCGTCTAATGGAGGCCAGAACCTGACTAGTGTGTTGTAAAAATCGAATGATATGGCTTTGATCATGTGGGACACAGGGCAGGGGTCACTCCAAGGAATGATTTTCGTCAATATGCGAATCCCAAGTACCGGGGATTCAGGTGTTTTTTTATTGGTGTTTGCTCGTGTTTAGGCTTCGGCTCTTCTCTAGCCTAGGCGCAGGCATTCTAACATAAGCCGGTTCGGTTGTGAATCCCGATGCTTCCAGTGCTTCATCCGGCAGGCAATCACTTATCAAGCGCTCTGGCGGAATATCTGCCTCATCAAGTGGAGCGTTTGCCCGACCTGTTGGGGTGAATCCAGCCGGTAATGGGCGCTGGTTGACTGCTCAGAGGTCCCAACGAAAATCCCCATGCCTCCGGTATCCTGTGCGGCGGCGAACCCGGCTTCATCGGGTAGGTCGTCGCCAAAATACATAACCAATCCGTCCCTGACCGGCGGGTTGCTATCTGGTGGTTGTGTGCCAAGCGCCGCCACAATGGCCGTTATGGCGCTCCCCTTGTCCCAGGCAATATTGGGGCGAATCTCCAGGGCCATTTTCCCCGGTGAAACAACCAAATCGCCAATCGCCACAGCGGTCCGAACTGTCTCATCAACAGTGTCTTTGACCGCCGCTACGCGCTCATCGTCAACCAAGCGGTAATGGACCGTTAAGCTCAAACCTTTGTGCTCGGCAAATGCTCCGGGGTGGATAGCCAATTCTTCCTTCAGCCGCAGGTAAACTTGGTCTACGCTGCCTTTGATTTTCAGAGCTTCGGCGTGGACGAACTCCAAGTTGGGTCCCCGTATTTCCAGGCCGTGGTTGCCAGCGTAAAGCAGCCCGTCAATTCCAACCCTGGCGCTAACATCCTCCAGGCTGCGAGCGGTGATTATGCCTATAACTAAATCAGGCTCCGGAGATGTTAGCGCCTTCAGTTCAACCAGGGCTTCTTGGGTTTGCCTAGGCATTCTGGCCAAATCAGGGCGATCGACGATGGGAGCCAGGGTGCCGTCGTAATCCAAAAGCAAGACAACCTGGCCAACTCCCTGAAGGCTTTGTTGAATCTGAGGCCAAACGGCTAGTAGGTGCTTAGGCATGATGGGGTCAGGTGACTTGTTGGAATGTTGTGTATTTGGCGGAGTTGATGCTCGAGTGAGCGGAAACCAAGGCTTGCCGGTGCATCTATCACGGTTAACCCTAACGGCCTGCCATCGGCCTTCTTGAACGCCTGGAACCCTGCATCAAATCAACCAGCATGCGGGCGGCCCATTTATAGATGTTGTTCTCTCGGACGATTGAGCGCATGTTTATCATGCGGGCTCTCCGGCTCTCCAATGGCATCTCTACGGCGTCACAGATTGCGTCGGCGAATTGCTCGGTAGCGTAGGGATTGACAATCAAAGCGTCGGTCAATTCAAGCGCCGACCCCGTGAAGGGACTCAATATTAGAACCCCATCCTCGTCGAAACGGCTGGCCGCATACTCCTTGGCAACCAAGTTCATGCCGTCGTGGAGGGAGCTTACCACGCAAAAGCGGGCCATCCGGCGCAACGCCATCAGCGTTACGTTGGGCAGGTCGTTTGGCAAATAGATGATGGGTTTCCAACCTGCGTAGCCGAAGCGGCTGTTAATATCGTCCAGAAGTTGGTCAATCTGGTCAGACAGCGCCTGATAGGCGTCTATCCCGGTCCGGCTCATCACCCCAGCCTGGATAAAGACCACCTTGCCCAAGTACTCGGGGTACTTTTCCAAAAATCGCCCAAAGGCTCTCAGACGGTGTGGAATGCCCTTTGTGTAGTCGATCCGGTCTATTCCCAAGCCCATAATCATGCCGCCCAAGTCCAACTCATCGGTGAGCCGGTCCATCTCTTCAGTAACGTACCGGCTCTGAGCATCCTGGTTTATCTGCTCAAAATCCACGCTGATTGGGAAGGGTCTGACCAGTGTGGAATCCCCGCGGTACTTAACCAAGTTGTACTCTTGGTCGGTCTGGGCGTCTAGGCAGCGGGCCACGGTACTGAGAAAATTGTTGCAGTGGTCGCCGATGTGGAACCCCATGAGGTCATTGCCCAACATGCCGTCCAGGAGTTCCTCCTGCCAAGGGCAAATACGGAAAATCTCCGGGCTGGGCCAAGGAATGTGCCAAAACTGGCCGGTGATTATATCCGGTTCGGCATTTCTGATGAGGCGGGGCAGCAGGGCGAGGTGATAGTCCTGGGTGAATACCGCAGCTGGCCGACCATCTATTTCGTCCAGAACTTGGTTTGCGAAGTCCTGATTAACGTCTTTATAGGTTTCCCAGGCTTTGGTATCGAAAACCGGTTCGGTGTAGGCATTGTGGCACAGCGGCCACAGTCCTTCATTGGAGAACCCGTAGTAGTAACCTTGCTCCTGTTCCTCGGTCAACCAGACCAAACGCAGGGTGTAGGCCGGGTCGTCTGGGGGGACCATGATTCGGTTCTTCTCGTCAACGGCAGCCCAATCGCCTTTGCCGCCTCCATATGCAATCCAGGTGCCGCCGCATTCCTGCATCAGGGGGTCGAGAGCCGTTGTGAGCCCACCGGAGGGCACGGCGTAGCTGAGCTTCCCTTCAATAAGCTCGTGAATATATGGTTGGCGATTGGAGACAATTACCAGCTTGAAGTCGCCAAGCTCCCGCTGAGCCAACCGTTTCAGCGCTTCTTTGTCCCATACGGGCGCTTTAGTAATCAAAATACTTCCAGTGCCAGCACCAGATTCGACCTGATTTTGATACCACGTTTAGAATTTCTGGTTGGCGAGACCGGGTTAATCGGGCTTAAACCAAGACTAATCGGCGACTCTTGTTTTCGCTATCTTTATTAACTATTGATCGGAGGAAATTGGGAAGATTCTTGTGGCCAACGAATCTCGTTGGGATTGAGAATTTCTTGAGGCTGAGAGAGTGGAACTGCCGATAATTCTTTCATAATACCAACCAAAGGTCAACCAACCCTAGGCGTAAAGTGCAAATTGACAGAGGCGAGAACGGCCATTACGATAGCCCAATTCAAGGCTGATTTAGTAAATAGGTAAATTCGGTCTTCGTCCAGGTACTATTTCCGGCGATTTGGCCAATGCTATGCTGGCTTTTCAAGACCAACCGGTTCACAACTAAATCAAACAAAGATTCTCAGGAGGCATAATGTTCGTGCGGCGAGACCTTACGGATTTTGTACCTACTCCGGAAGGCCGGATGCATTTCGTAAAGCAGGGTAGCGGTTATCCCTTGGTGATGCTCCATCCTCTAGGCACATCCACTTGGGCATGGCACTCAGTCATAGATTCCCTCAGCCAGCATTACACCTGTTACGCCTTCGACATGCTCGGGCACGGTGAGTCGGACAAGCCCACCCGCCACTTCAATCTGCCCGACTATGCCCGAGCACTAGACCATGCTTGCCAAGTGCTGAACATTCATAGAGCCCACTACGTCGGCAACTCGGTGGGCGCAGTGCTGGCCACGGAGACGGCCGCCAGCTTTCCCGAGAGGGTGGATAAGCTGGTCTTGGTGGGTTGCCCGGTGTTCGAGCCCTTCGATGCTCCGCAGCGCCTGGAAGACATGGCCGGACAATACGACAGCGAGGGTTTGCCTATACCCCGCACATTGGAAGAGTTGAAGGCCGCCACCACCTTTGCCGACCCTAAGCCGGAATGGGTCGAGGCTAATAATGGCACCCGGGCTCAGGCAGGAGTATGGGTAGGCAAGTTGATGCAAGCTCTGGCCTACTACGACTTAATGTCCCGCTTGCCGCGCATTCAGGCCAGCGCCACCCTGGTGATGTATGGCGAGGTAGACCGGCTGCGCACGGGAGAGGAACTGTTGCGCAACAATATCGTTAACGCCAGCAAGAAGGTACTGCCGGGATTGGGCCACATACCTCAAATCGAAGACCCGGAACTATTCGTGGGTGCGCTTATTCCCTTTCTTGAAGGCTGAACAATGACGGATTTTCTATCCGAAATACCCGTTGGACTTCAATTTTGTGTAATCAAACTTGAAGAATCAAACCTAAGGAATCAATTTAGTCGCACTCGTAGGGAGCGTCAGTGACCAGCAGTAACAATCGTCAAACAGTTCGAGTGATGGAAGCCTTCCGCATCGTTTTCTACACTCCGATATACGTCGCGGTGGCGGGTGGTTTTTGGGAAAGTGAAGGTCTTGATGTCACCTTTTCTACCTGCGCTCCTCCGTATCCCCACGCCTTCGCCGCACTCAATGAAGGGGCTGTCGACATCGCCCAAAGCGGCATCATGCGCAGCATCATCGCTTCCGACTGGGGAGCCGAGTCCGTTCCAGCCCACATTGCGAAGATTAATGCCAGGGACGGTTTCTTCGTTCTCAGCCGGGAGCCGCAACAGAACTTGTCCCAAGAAGGCTTTGATTGGGAGTCGCTCCGTGGTTCCACGGTAATTCCCGTGGGCTTCACCGCCATGCCCTGGGCGTCTTTTCAATTCGCTCTTCGGAAGCACGGCATAGACCCTGCCGAACTGCGCCTGATTCCTGGATTGGGTCTGCTACAAGCCCGGGATGCTTTCTTGGCCGGAGAAGGGGATTTCATCCATCTGCCTCAGCCGGTCGCCGAGGAACTTATGGCAAAGGGCCAAGCTCATCTGGCTGTCGCCTTGGGTCCCGAGAACGGGCACATAGCCTACAGTTCTTTCGCAGCTACCAACGGCTTCTTGAATGCCAAACCGGAGGTGGCCCACAGCTTTGTTCGCGGGTTCGCCAAAGGCCTGGAATGGATTGCCAGCAATGATGCTGCGGCGATAACCGGACAGGTGGCTGAGTTCTTCTCGGGAGTAATCCCAGAACTGGTCCTCAAGTCGGTGGAGCGGTACAAAGATCATGGAACTTGGCCATCTGACCCCAGGTTGGAGGAGCCGGAATACCAAGGTCTGCAGAATATACTTATCGGGGCCGGCCTGGCCCAACAACCTCAGCCCTACAGCAAGGTGGTGAGGCCCGAATTCGCTAAAGCTGCCGTCGCCTGATTTGTCTCGGACCCCAAGGTTATTACCTGGGCCGCAAAACGGGTCCGATCTGCAAAATTGGAGCCGGGGTAAATTCTGCCAGGATTGGCCAGCTTTAGATTTGAGTTCGCCGTCATATCCGCGATAGTGTAAAATTATCCTAATCACCGGCCCTCGCTAAACAGCTTTTTTGAAACCACGCTTTTGTTAACCATAAGCGGGAGATGCGTTGAATGGCTAGAATCTCCATTATCGGAACCGGCTTAATCGGCACCTCAATGGCATTGGCCTTGAGGAATGCCGGAATAAAAAACCTGGAATTGGTGGGTACCGATCAGAACAGCTCAGCCAGGGCCGGGGCAGCCAAGAGGAAGGTGTTCGATCGCATGGAGAACCGGCTGACACCGGCTGTCCGTGACGCGGACATTGTGATAGTCGCCACCCCAGTGATGGCTATGCGAGACCTTTTATCGACGATAGCTCCTGACCTGCCCGACGGCTGTGTCGTCACCGACGTCGGGAGTTCCAAGAAAGTGGTCTTGGAATGGGCCGAGGAAGTTTTGCCCAAGCGGGTGCATTTCGTTGGTGGACATCCCATGGCCGGCAAAGAAACATCTGGACCGGAGACAGCCGACGGTAATCTGTTCAAGGACAAGACCTACTGCATCGTGCCCAGCCCCACAGCTGACAAGATAGCGGTTTCGGAAATCACCAGCCTAGCTGAAGCAGTGGGCGCACGGCCTTTTTTCATCGGGGTTGAAGAACATGACAGCTTCGTCGCAGCGGTGAGCCACCTGCCATTCATGATGTCGGTAGCTCTGGTGAACACTGCCTCAAAAAGCGCCAACTGGGAGGATATCGCCCAACTGGCATCTTCCGGTTTCAGAGACCTGAGCCGTCTCGCTTCGGGAGACACGGTGATGCACCGTGATATCTGCGTTTCAAACCCACAGCCGATAGTTGCTTGGATAGACGCTTTTATTCGCGAACTTTACGATGTGCGGAAAATGCTTGACGATAGCGACGGACCCCGTGGCGAGGAACTTCACCAAGTCTTTGAAGATGCCTCTCTTGCCAGGGCCAAGTGGCAGGCCGGAATTGTGTCCCGTCAGAACACCTCGGCAGCGGAGATTCCATCGTTTTCGGAAAACATGGGGGAGATGTTCATGGGCAGAAAGGCCATGGAAGCCCAAAAACGGTTCTTTGCCCGCTCGAAGGACGCTTCCCAAAAGGACAAATAGCCTAGTTCACCGGGATTTCTGCAGGTTTCGTTTTACAAGAACGGGTCAATAATAGTGGGTCACCAAAAATCAAAGATTTAATAGAATTGGAGCAAGTGATTAGCAATCCGGATTCCCTCACTGGAGTAATCTCCGTTCCGGGGGATAAGTCCATATCGCATAGGGCGCTTATTCTAAATTCGATAGCTACGGGTTCGGCGACAGTGACTGGTCTTTCCGGTGGCGCGGATGTGGTCTCCACCATGGCTTGTATGAGGGCCTTGGGGTCCGAAATCGAAGAGGGCAATCAACCTGGCACGGTGAAGATTAATGGCTCAGGTTCAGCCCTGCGGGAACCCCAAGACATATTGGACGCGGGCAACAGCGGGACCTCGATGCGGCTTCTGTGCGGGCTATTGGCTTCACAAGATTTCACCTCCGTTTTGACCGGCGACTGTTCTCTACGTTCCCGACCGATGAGCAGGGTGGTGGAGCCATTGAAAGAGATGGGCGCCGATATATTGGGCCGAAAAGGTGATACCCTTGCCCCCCTCACTTTGCGGGGCGGAAGCCTGCGGGGCATCGAATATACCATGCCCGTGGCCAGCGCCCAGGTTAAATCCAGCATCATGCTGGCTGGCCTTTCCGCTCAGGGCAACACGATATTGCATCAGCCAGCGCCATCACGGGACCACACCGAGCGCATGCTTTCAGCCATGGGCGTGACGGTAGATACCGATGGCTTGAGCCTGACGCTACGACCGGGATCCCTTAGATGTGTTGATTTGGCGGTGCCGGGAGACATCAGTTCCGCAGCCTTTTGGCTGGTCGCCGGACTATGCCATCCCAACGCCAATGTGCTGGTCACCGGGGTGGGCCTAAACCCCAGCCGCACCGGAATCTTAGAGGCTCTGCAAGCGATGGGCGCAGGTAATAACTTGGCGCTGAAGAATGAGCGGGTTGTTGGCGGTGAGCCGGTTGCCGATTTGATGGCCCGGTCTTGCCAGCTTAAGGGCGCCGAGATTGGCGGAGATATCATTCCCAGAATCATAGATGAATTGCCGGTGTTGGCGGTGGCGGCTTGTTTTGCTGAAGGGACCACGGTAATCCGAGACGCCGCCGAACTCCGGGTTAAAGAGACGGACCGCATACAGACCACAGTCACCCAACTGCTTCGTTTGGGAGCGGACATACAGGCCACGGAAGACGGAATGGTCATACACGGTACGGGAAGTCTTACTGGGGCTGTTTGCGATAGCTGTGGAGACCACCGGTTGGCAATGTCCTTGGCCGTTGCCGGTCTTCTGGCTAAAGGCGAAACCACCATTTTGGACGCTGGCGCCGCATCTGTGTCCTACCCAACCTTCTGGGAGAGCTTGGCCCAGCTTTCAGGCACTCAGCAGAGCCAGGCCTAGGCTACAGGATGGCCCCCACTGCGTTCCCACACCATTCACCCACACCTCCATTGTTGGTGGTGCTATCCGGGCCTTCCGGTGTGGGCAAAGACGCTGCGTTGGATTCCCTGAAGAAGCTGGACCGACCCTGGCACTTCGTTGTCACGGCAACCACCAGGCCACAGCGGCCAACGGAACGAGACGGCGTAGAGTACATATTCTTGAGCGATGACGAATTCGCCCAGATGAAAGATTCCGGGGAATTCTTGGAATTTGCCGAGGTATATGGCCGCTGGTATGGGGTTCCCCGCAGCCAGGTAACTGTCGGTTTTGAAGCTGGCAATGACGTGATTCTCAAGGTAGACGTCCAAGGCGCTGAAACGGTCCGCCACCTAGCGCCGCAAGCGGTGTTTATTTTCATGGTGCCGGGCAGCCCGGACGAGTTGCGAGACAGGCTGTCTCTACGCTTGACGGAAAGCTCTCCGGAGATGGAATTGCGACTAAACACCGCCAAAGAAGAGATGGCAATGGTCGAAATGTTCGATTATCGAGTGGTCAATGAGGACGGTGGCTTGGACCGCGCGATTGCCGACATAGATGCTATCATTGCCGCAGAGAAGTGCCGGGTTACGCCCCGAACTATTAACTTTACATAATCCAAAGGCTGAACTACTAAGGCAGAGCGCCGCAGGAGAACAAATGGCAGAGGAAACAACCCAGATTGCTGCCAGGCCCAGGTTGCCCGAATGGCTCAAAGTAACTGCTCCAGGCAGCCCACGCTACATCGAGCTACAACAAGTGATGCGGGGCCAGTCTTTGCACACCGTGTGCGAGGAAGCCCATTGCCCGAATATAGGTGAGTGCTGGGATTTGGGCACTGCCACATTCATGATTCTGGGAGAGATTTGCACCAGAGCCTGCCGCTACTGCGCCGTGACCACCGGGAAGCCCGTGGGCATCGATTTGGGGGAGCCTGCCAGGTTGGCGGACACGGTGGTGAGCATGAACCTCCAATACTGCGTGATTACCTCGGTCAACCGGGACGACCTCGCCGACGGTGGCGCGTTTATCTTCGCTTCATGTATCAAGAAAATCAGGGAACAGGCACCCGGCTGCAAAGTGGAGGTGCTGATTCCCGACTTTGATGGATCATGGACGGCCCTCAGGAAGGTGATTGATGCTCGGCCGGAGGTGCTCAACCATAATATAGAGTCCACCAAAAGGGTGTTCCCAAAGGTACGGGCTAGAGGCGACTACCAATTGTCTTTGGATTTGCTGGCCAAGGCTAAAGAGATGGATCCCGCCACGGTGACCAAATCCGGAATCATCGTGGGAATGGGTGAGGACAAAGAAGAGATACTGGAGACTATGAGAGACCTTCGAACGGTGGACTGCGATCTACTGACCATTGGACAGTACCTGCGCCCATCGGCCAAGCACCTGCCCATTGACCGGTTCTACCATCCAGACGAGTTTGCCGAGTTGCGCCAGGCTGGGGAAGAGATGGGATTCAAGCACGTGGCCTCAGGTCCGCTGGTGAGAAGCTCATACCATGCCGATCAGCAGCACGCAGCGGCCAAACCCCGCATCACCATTTAGCGATTTATAGCCACCAGCCGAGTCACAGGGAAATACGGGTTGCTTGATTCAGCTTTTCAGCGCCCGGAGTGCTTTGACAGCGCTGTTCATGCTCTTGAAGACTTTCCTTCCGTTGGCTGTGGTCTCGTAGTATCCAACATCATTCTTGAACAGCAAATCGTCTTCGCACAGAGCTCCCAGGTATTTCTTCAGCTGATCGTAACTTAGGTTGCTGCGGTACATGATGGCTGTTTTGTTCAGGCCACCGTCATTACATAAAGCAAGAATCTCGTGGACGATTTCAACCGCGGACCGGCGCCGTCCCAATAGCGCAGTGGACATAGCAGCCTCCTAATTAGACTTGAACTATCCCTTGGACCGTCCAAAGTACAGTTGATGTCACCCAAACAATCCCGTAGTGCGGCCTAGAACTAGGTTCTATAGGACTAATCTGTACGTATGGCTCTAGATTAACAAGGGAAAAGACCGCTAAACAGCGTGTTATCCCTAGGTTATTGCGGTGTTGACTTGCAGTCGGACCTTTTGCATTCGCTGGTGATGGCAACAAGAGGGCTGAAGTGCGGTTTAAGCACAGCAAACCGACAATTTTTTGATACGTTCAAATACGAAAAGCGCCCTAGTTTTTAGCTGGGGCGCTTTATCACACTGGTCCAATTTTTTGATAGAACTAAGGAGCCTGTTTTACCTCGTAGCCCCTGGGGGTGACCATGTGCTCCCGGTGGATGAAGCTGGTAGAGTTGCCGATTAAAACCACTGTCACCATGTCCACCGATTCCACATGCTCAATCAAGTGCTCCAGGTCAGTGAGGGTTACGCCTTGGCCGGAGCGGTAGGCATCCCGAACGATGCCTACCGGGGTTTGACCGGAACGGTGTTCCAGCAAGATGCTGCGGGCTTCCTGCAGTTGCTGATTCCGCTTCCGGCTGCGGGGGTTATATAAGGCGACCACAAAGTCGCCTTGGGCGGCGGCTTCCAAGCGGCGCCTTATTGTTTCCCAGGGCGTGAGCAGGTTACTCAAGCTGATGGCGCAAAAGTCCTGCATCAGCGGCGAGCCCAGTATGGCGGCGGCGGATTGCATAGCCGAGATTCCGGGCACGACCTCCAGTGGAGGATTTTCACCGTCCCAACCACGGTCCACTAGGACCCGAAAAACAGGCCCTGCCATTCCGTAGATGCCCGCGTCACCGGAAGACACGACGGCGACCTGATGCCCACTGTAGGCCAACTCCACAGCCTTGGCTGCCCTCTCCAGTTCTTGGCCCAAATCCATGGTTACCAGGTTCTTGCCTTGTACCAAGGAACCAACTTGCTCAACGTAGGGCCCGTATCCCACAACAGAGTCGACCCTTTGCAGAGCCTCCTTCGCCGCTGGGGTCAGATGCTCAAGCCCCCCTGGCCCCAAACCTACCAAATATAATTTTCCAAGTGATTCCCGGTTGGTCATTTTTACGTTCCTAAACTTATTTACTAAGTTGGTTGATAAGATCGTAGGTCCAAACCTGGAAGCCAACGGCCAATTCGCAGAGTCGACCGCTGGAATCCTTCAACCCATGGGGTCAGCGTCGGGGATATCCAACATGAACTGCCCATGATTTTCGTATGCGGAATCGCTAACCATCAGGTGTTGAGCAGCGGCGTTCAGGTCCCGCAGGCACCTCTGTAGAACGCTGGTGGTATAAAGAGCCGAACCACCACCGTAGCGAAAAGCGGTGGTCACAACATCTAGAGCCACCGAAGTAGCGAAGGTGGCGGAGCTACGCATTTCCCCTTGAAGTTGAGGCCCCGGGATGACTCCTTGACTGGCCTGATCCCAGGCCTCCTCCAAAAGGTGGATCACCAACGTCCTGGCGGCCTTCAATCTCAGGTCGCACTCGCCGAGGGACTTTTGGAACGAAGGCCTTGAAGCCAAACGCGACGGTTGCATTCCACGGATTTTCGCGCCGGCCTCCGCAACAATCACGTCCAATGCTCGCCTGCCTACTCCCAATGCAAATGCGGCATGCTCATAGGCGACGAAACCGGGCCATCCCAGGCGGTATAAGGAGCCTCCTCGTTTGGGCTCAGCGGCCGCCCGGGGGTAGGTGAACTCCTGAGGAACGAAGAGGCCTGATACTGAAAAATCGCAGCTGCCCGTGCCTTTGAGGCCAGCGACATCCCAGTTGTCGTGAATCACTGCATCCGAAGTTGGGAACACCGCCCTGATGTACTCATCGGTTGTCTTCCCGTCCTTGACCACAAGGGCGCCCGCCGACAACCAGTGGGAGTGACGGATTCCGCTGGCAAAAGACCAGCGTCCGTTGACCAAGTAACCTCCATCAACGGTCTCAGCCTTGCCCATGGGCATGAAAGCCCCGGCGCTCCTAGGAACACTGCCTCCGGGGAAGATTTGGGAGATTGCCTCATCTGGAAGGTGGGCGCCGATAAGGCCGATCCCTGTGGCCCCAATCATGGTGCACCATCCGGCAGAGGGCTCAATGCGGCTCAGCGCCTCTATCACTTCCATCTGGGTGACCAAATCGGCCTCTGCCCCGCCCAACTCTCGGGGTAATTTTATCGCAAAGAGCCCGGCGTCATACAAGGCGTCAACCACCCCAGATGGCAGGGTGCTGTTTTGTTCTCCTTCGTCTACTCCGGCCTCCAGCGTTTCTTTCAGACCGTCGATTTTGGCCAGGAGAGCTAACCGTATGTCCGCTGGGTCATCAGGGAAAGACCAGCCCTTTGGCCCCTGAAGTTTGCTCTCGGTCGTGGGCATCGCTATTCGCTTTTCCCGGCGGTTGACGAGGAGGCCGATAAAATCTGAAGGTGTCCAATACGGGCTATAGCAATCGTAGCCCGGTCCGTCTTGATTCTTTCCGCCAGTAGTTCCCTGCTCCCTGCGGCCAACAGGGCGGCAGGCTCTGAAACTCCCCAAACACCCAGCAGGCCGTGCACCCTTGGTCGGGCGGTTGCGACCGTATTGCCGATTCCAGTTGTCGCGTTTGAACTTTCTTCGCCGAACACCGAATTTAGCTCGCCTGTGCTGTAGCAGCGGAGCGGCACATCGTATTTGGCCGCCAGTTCAATCAAGCCGGGTTCATCCTGTTTCAAATCCGCCGTAGCGATGCAACTGAGGCTGCTTAACGACAGATCGTTGGCTTCAAAGGCCTTGGTTAGAAGCTCTAACAGATGGTCCGCAGAGACGCCTTTGCGGCAACCCATACCGGCCACTAAAGTCTTGGGCCGGTAGACTACCACAGCCTTGTTCGAGGCCTCATCTTCGATTGATTTCAAGTCGGATAATTCTGAGTCGTTTCGGTCGGTGATGATCAACGCTGCGGCGCAGTCGGAGCCCATGACTGCGCCGATCGACGAGAAAATCGTCATGTTATTTGGAAGTTCTTGGTCAGCCGATTGCCAATCCGTCTGTCCTGCGTCTTGAAACAGTCCCACTGCCTCACCGTTCACCACTGCGGCGCTGGCGCGGGTCAGGTGGCCCGGTCGAGTTTCGATGGTCCAGCCAAATTCACGGCCCAGCATGTCGGCGGCGAACACACCCAATGCGTGGGATCCCGATGTTATCACGGGGGTGGCTCCCAGAGCCGCCGCTACTTCTTGGGCCAAGGCGTCCGCGCCACCCAGATGCCCGGAAACCAGGCTCACAGCGAACCGGCCGCCGTCATCGACGCAGACGACTGCCGGGTCGGAGTGTTTGTCATCTAGGGACGAGGCCAAAAGCCGGACGGCCGCGCCGACGGGCATGAACAAGATTAAACTTTTCGCTGTGTTGAACAATTCTTGAACAACAGGCCGTGCTGGCAGTTCGAAGGAAGTTTCAGAACCGGCTGGCTGAGAGTATCGTCGGGACACATGCAATTCCACCGGACCTTCCAGACGGTCCACCAATCTTCGGGCCATTACCGCCCCACGACTGGATATAGCGACGATTGCTGTGCTACGAGAAGAGTTGGTGGGGTTGCTGGTCATAGGCAGACCGTCAGCTGGCTTTGGCGCCGGTCGTCTTGCTTTCGCCGGATTCTTCTTTGGCTTTAGTTAGTCTGGAGCCCGCTGGCTTGGTCCTGCTCTGGGATTTTCGGTACAGATGAGTGTACTCGGCGGAATACAGGTGGGAGGTCGCCGAGCCGACCCCAGGCTGCTCGGGTTGCCTCAACGCCGGGTCCAATGCCCGACCCACCATGACTAAGGCCTGCAAGGTAATCTTGGCCTCCCGGACCTTGGCGGCAATATCGGCCAAGGTGCCGCGGATTACTTTCTGGTCGGGCCAGCCCACGCGGTAAACCACCGCCACCGGGGTGTCCTTGGAGTAACCGGCGGCCCTGAATTCCCTGACGATCCGAGTTGTCCTCGTTATGCTCATGAAAATGACCACCGTGCAACCGTGGGCCGCCAGGTCTTTTAGTTGCTCCTTGGGCGGCATGGCCACCCGGCCCTCAGCCCGGGTCAGGATCACGGTCTGGGAAATCTCGGGCACGGTTAGCTCCGCCTTTAGGACGGCTGCGGCGGCAAATGCAGAGCTTACCCCCGGAATCACCTCGTATTCAATGCCCTCGGATTCGAGCACCCTCATCTGCTCAATCATTGCGCCATAGATTGCCGGGTCGCCGCTTTGCACCCGCGCCACCGTCTTACCTTGGGCCACGGAATCCACGGCCAACCGCATCATTTCTGGCAGCGTCATCTCTTTGCTGCCGTGGACCTCTGCTCCGTCTTTGGCGAACTCGACGATGGATGGATGGACCAAGGAGTCGGCATAGATTATTACGTCGGCGGACTCGATAATCCGCTTGGCCTTGATGGTCAATAAATCCGGGTCGCCAGGGCCTCCGCCAACGAAATAAACCTTGCCTTTTGCAGTGGTCATTGGGCCAACCTTATAAGAATTAGGGTCCTTAACGGTGCTATCCGTCCCTTTTAACCGTCTCTTTTAACAATGAGCAGGGAGAAATAATCCACGTCTTCTTGGGTCAACTGTTTTACGTCGCTTACGACCTTTTCACTTGGGGTGCTCACCCGGCGCACAAACACCGACTTGCCGGCGAGACCCAGGCCGTCCAGGTTTTCCAAGGCACCCAACAATTCCCGGTTCACCTTCATCAGTACAATAGTATCGTAGCTGGCAATAGCCTCAGAAAGGTCGTCAATCCCGTAAACTGTGGGCAGCACCGCCAACCGTTGTCCATGGGTGGCCAGGGGCACTTTGCTGCTGGCCGCCGCAGCCATGACCGAGGAAACCCCCGGGATTATTTCCACAGGTATTGATGGGTGCTCCGCAGTCATGGCTTCCAGCATATAGATGAATGTGCTGAACAACATGGGGTCGCCTTCGGTGATGAATGCCACATCCTGCCCGCCATACAGTCTTTGGGCCAAAGTATCGGCCCCTGACCGCCACACTCCCGCTGCGCCTTCGGGGTCGTCCACCGGGAAGGTCAGCCGCAGAACTTCCTGATTATCGGCATCCAGGTATTCCCGGATGATACCCAGCGCATAACTATCCGGTCTCGTTTCCGATTGTGGAGCACATATCACGGCTGCGGCCCGGATGATGCGTAGGGCCTTTAGTGTTAATAGCTCCGGGTCGCCGGGACCTACCCCGACGCCGAAGAGTGTCCCCACAGGGGTTGATCCGGATGCGTTGGTTCCCGGACCGGTGCTCAAGGCTAGGAATCTCGCTGGGCGGACACGACGAACACCGGGTTCAGAGCTTCCAGACGAGTGGCGCCATCGGGCATCTCTCTACCTCGAGATGAACTGACCATGGACAACTCCGTAGCGAACCCCAGTTCTTTCATTTTTTTAATCGTGTCCAGAGTTCGTTCGAGCACCGCCAGGTTCACCACTATGCGGCCATCCAACTTTACCCGCCTGGCCGCAACATCCAGGATGTCGGCGAGTCTGCCGCCGCTGCCGCCGATAAACACCGAGTCAGGGTCTTCCAGATTGTCCAAGATCCCAGGGGCCTCGCCAGCCATCACCCGGATGTTTCCTGAGCCCCACTTGTCCACGTTGGCTTTTAGCAAATTGATGCTTGCTTCGTCACGTTCAATGGCGTACACAGTCCCTCGGTGGGCAATCAAGGCGGCTTCCACCGCCACGGACCCTGTGCCAGAGCCTACGTCCCAAACAACGCTACTCGGCCTCAAGCCCAAGGCATACAGGGAGACTGCCCGCACTTCCCTTTTGGTGATTTGGCCTCGCAAGGGCGTGCGTTGCTCAAAAGCGCTGTCTGGCAAACCCAGAGCCCGAGGGAGGATGATTGCCGCGTCGGTTTTGCGGTCAGAATCGGCAGGTTGGGAGGATACCTCACCCAATGGTGGCCGACCCTGAAGGCGCTAACAATGTGATGCCCTCGGGAGAGGTGGAGGCTTGGCCCAGTAAAGCACCGTCGAAATCGAAACACAGGGCGTCGACAATCAATTTATCGGCGTCGTCACCCAGAAGCATGTGGCTTTCTTCGCAGACTAGGCGGCACATGAGAGGGAATACCGCTTCAATATTTGCTGCCTGGGCGATTTCCTGGAAGTGGCGGCCACTGGCGGCGCCCTTCATTTCCTCTTGCAGTTCAGCCGTTGCGCCGCATTGGGCGGCCAGAGAAGCAAGGAATTCGGTGTCCACCTTGTTGCCCGCCACGTGGGTAACGAAGTAGCCCATTGCCATCTTGGAGAATTTGCCGACCATGCCCACATGAGTCGCCCGACCGATGCCCCGAGTGACGCAACGTTTCAGAGCGGGGCCGCTGAATATGCCGGCCTCGATATAGGCCATGTCCGGCAGGTCCAATCGACGCTTGGTGAATATCTCGCTCTGTGTTCCGGTGGATAGTATCAGGTGCTCCAGATTATTGGCGGCGGCCACATCTATGGCCAAGTGCACGCTCGCCCGCCAGGCGGCGGTGGAATAGGGTTGGACCACGCCTGTGCTGCCCAAGATTGAGATTCCACCCATGACACCCAGGCGCGAATTGGTTGTTTTTAGTGCGATTTCCGCGCCGGTGGGCACGGAGAGTTCCACGGTCAGGCAAGCATCGGGCTCCAGGCCGCACTCGTTTGCTGCTTGCTCCATCGATTCGATTATCATCCGGCGGGGCACTCGGGTCACCGCTGGCTGGCCCACTTCGATGCCCGTTCCGGGGCGGGTCACCGTGCCGACGCCAATTCCGCCGGTTATGGAGATTCTTTGTCCGGTCGTGGGATTTTTCTCTCCGGTAGTGGGAGGTTGTTCCAAAAAGGCTGGCGTGCGGGAGACGGTGGCGCATATTTCAGCGCCGTGGGTGACATCCGGGTCGTCGCCTCCGTCTTTTATCACTGAGCACAGAACACTGGTTCCACCGTCTATCTGCTGGCACCGGTTGAGAGTAAAAGTGACATCTTTTCCAACAGGCAAGTGAATAGTGACTTTCTCAACCGAATTACCGGTCAGCAAGCTCAGGGTTGCGGCCTTTGCTGCTGCTGCTGCGCAAGACCCGGTGGTGTAACCGGTGCGCATGCCCTTACGTGTCACCGTCTGGCGGCTGTAGTCGCTTTCTTCATGATTTTCCGGTGGTTGAACGGTACTCATAATCTTGCTGTTGTGTCCAAATATAGGCCAAATATTCTCAGCGATAGCCGCTGAAACCAAGGCCAGGGGATTCGTGTAGAACCAGTATATCGCACCGGGGCCGGGAATACCGTCTGACGGAACGCCACGAGCCGGAATTTGCCCACCGGAATTTGCCCAAAAGAAACAATCTGTGGGTTTGTTGAAATTAACCAGGGCGATTTCTGAGGCAGTTTGGCCGTTGACAAGAGCTTGGCCAGCGAAGCTAATCAGGTTAGGGGTTAGCAGGATGGTTGTTTCGAATTGAATTAGCCTTGGGTCTGAGTCCAGAGCCGCTGGACGCGCTGCGCCGCCACTGCCACCGCTTGACCGCCTGCTCCCAACGGGGGTGTGACCGTCATGGGTATCCCTGGATAGGTGTTTTGCAATTCACTCATAGTGCCCAGTACGTTCCTTTTCAAGATGATGCCTGGGAAAAATAGATAGGGCACGTACATGAGAGAAGATACATTTCTCTGTCTGACCAAAACCTCTGTAGCTGCTTCCATGGTAGGGTCGCCGTAATGGGACTGGCCCACCGACACGGCATATCCTGGTCCAAGCCGCTCTTCCACCAGTTCCCCTAGTTCCTTAAGCCATACGCAATCGTCGTAGATTGTCTTGGTGCCAGCCTTGACCAAAACGATTCCGGAGGTTTTCTCCTCCGATGGCTGGAATTCCTGTTTGTCAGCCAGCCCTTGTACTCTTTGAACTACCAGTTCAGCCAGGAGCGGGTCGCTGCCCAGACCCTCTGCCAGGTGCATGCGAACGTCCGGTGCGTCTTCCTGCACTTCCTGCAACACTTCTTCCATTTCCAATGTGGCGTGTTTGCCGCTGCCCAAAAGGAAAGGTACCAAGGCCACCTGACGAAATCCTCTGTCTTTCAGTATGCCGACCGCCTGTTTGGGGAACGGTTCGATGAACTCTAGGCAAGATAAGACGACCTGATGTTCCGACAAGCCTAGATGCGAGCGAAATCTGCCGGTGGCGTCAATCAGCCCCTCTGGCGTGCTGGGGCATTCCAGGCACCAATTCGGGCGTTGAGAACCGGTTTGCTCCCATGCGCAAGAGCACTCGGTGCGATCGGTACCCCGCTGGCTGCCGTGGGCGATGAGCACCACTCCCCAATCCGAATCGCTGGGCTGACCGCCGGTGGCGGCTGAGCCGTTGGTTGTTTGTGTCATCGCTTTTAGGCCTTTTCCGCTTCGCCGGTTTCGGGTTTATTCCCTTCTAGAGCAAGGGTAAGCAAAGCATTAACGGTGGCTGCGGCGGCGGAACTACCACCTCTGCGGCCTTTGATTGTGATGTATGGGACATCGCTACGGGTTAGTTCTTCCTTGGATTCGGCGCAAGCGACATACCCCACCGGCATACCCACCACCAAGGCTGGTCTTACCAGTCCTTCACTCACCAAGTCCAGCAGGGCCAACAGCGCCGTCGGGGCGTTGCCCACAGCGACTACTGCGCCATTTAAATGAGGAGACAACTCCCTTATGGCGGCCACCGACCTGGTGGTCCTTTCTTGTATCGCTCGTTCTGCAACCTGGCGGGTGTCGATTTGACACCTGGTATTCGTCCCTAGTTTGGAGAGCAGGGCTCTGGATATCCCCACTTCCACCATCCGCACATCGGTGACCACGTCCACACCGGATAATAGTGCGGCAATACCTGTTGTCACTGCCCCTTCACTAAATTCCACGTCCAAAGAAATTTCGGGATCCCCTTCAGCGCGGACGATGCGGCACATTACGTAGTGCTCGGTTTTGGACAAGGAAAGCCCGCCGGGCAGGCTGGCCTCAACCATTTTGAGGCTTTCCCGGTCGATTTCGTCGGGCAGAAGGGCGTATTTCTCAACTAAGGACATCAATCAATACCATCTGAACTTTCATTATTTATGTGGTCCTAGTTTACGTGGTCCCGAGAAATGGGTTCTTGTGGCAATGGGGAAGATAGACCAAACAATTCTCTAGCCAGGTCTAACTCGGTGGATGAATGCCGATTCTTCAAAAACAATGTGGGTTCATGAAGCAGCTTATTAACGATTGCTTGGGTCATTGAGTCTATGGAACCAATCTCCTCGGCAGAGAGTTTGCCATTCAAGCGCTTGAGGGTCTTGTTCAGTTCTTTCTCCCGGATTTGATCTGCCTTGTGGCGCAGGTTAATCACCGTGGGCAGCACTTCCAAGGTGCGCCACCAATCTAGAAACAACTCCGATTCCTTGTTCACCACATCTTCGGCGCTGCGGGCTTCTTCAGCTTTTTCTACACGACTGGCTTCTGAAACTGATTCCAGGTCGTCTACGTCATGGAGGAACACGTTTTCGATTTTTCCGGCCTCCGGGTCAATGTCCCGGGGCACGGCGATATCCAGCAAGAATAGTGGCCTGTCGGGCCTGGCAGCCATGGCCGTGCGGACGGCGCTGGCTTCCAGGACATAGCCTGGGGAACCGGTGCATCCGATAACAATGTCGGAGGTTTTCAAGGCGTCCGGGAATTCTTGGAAAGGTATTGCCTGGCCGGAAAGCCCTCTAGCCAATTCCAAGGCTCTCGCATAAGTGCGGTTGGTCACGGTTATTTGGTCCACCCCGGAACGGGACAACACTTGGGCAGCCAACTCTCCTGCGTCGCCAGCGCCAACCACCATCGCCCTTCGGCCCTTAAGGTCGCCCAAGGCGTTTTTGGCCAACTCCACGCAGGCTTTGCTGACGGACATTGCGTTGTGGCCAATGCCGGTTTCCCGCCGCACCCGCCTTCCCACTCGCAATGCCCGCTGGAACAGAAAGGACAAAGAACTGGGAAGATTTTCCGATTGGGAGGCAATATCGAAGGCTTCCCTGACCTGGCCGATGATTTGCTCTTCCCCGAGAATCATGGAATCTAGGCTGGAAGCTACCCGGAACAGGTGGTTAACGCAATCGCGTTCCCGGTGGACGTAAAGGAAACGGTCCACGTCCAGCAGGGAAACGTCGAATTTATCAACCAAGAACTGCTTGATGCGGTCTTCGCCGGAACCTTTCCATTTAAGTTTTGAGGATTGTTCCGTGGTTTGTGCGTTGGCCGGTTCCAGAGCATAAAACTCGGAACGGTTGCAGGTGGAGAGGATAACGCCCGGTACCCCGTATTCCGCCATGTCACTGAGCGCTTGGGGCCACTGGGACTTGGTCAGGGTTAATTTTTCACGCACATCCAGAGGGGAAGTGCGGTGATTTAAGCCTACTACCAGGAATTCCAAAAACGGTACACCTAGCGAATATATTGGGCGAATATATTGGCCCTTGAAACATTTGGTTCGCCGATTCGGAGTGTAATCTGGACGCACTGTGCTGTCAACGTTGACCCGGTCGTCGGAAACGCGCTTTCCGAGGTCCGGTTCGCGCCGGTCATCACCAATTTCCGGTCGATATGTTGGCCAAAGAGCCTACCAAACGGCGCGGTAAGAGACACGCCCGCTCGACCGCAAAGTTTTAAGCGAGATAGGCGAGGCAGGAGCTGAGGTTCAGAAGCTAAGGTTCAAAAGATAGTCGAGTCTTTGGGCGTCGTAGTTCATAGTGAGCCTATGGACTCTCACTTGACCCCCCAATCCAAGCCCCAACATCAGGCCAGTAACGCGCCCAATTTTCAGCCACTGTCCTGGCCGATTCTCGCCCCAATCAGCTCTCGCTTATGCTATGTGGCTTGAACTGCTTCAGGTTGGGTGGTGAGCATTTCCTCCAGGATTTTCTGGAGGGCCATGATATGGCTGCAGACACCCCGGGTGCTAAAAAAATGACACTGACAATTCCAATTGCCAGCGTCTAACGAAACATCGTATTGATTGTGATCGCCTTTGAATGTAGATCTTAGACTGGTGATAGCGACTCGGTCTTTCTCTTCTGCGTATCTCCGGGCCTTGTCTATCTTCCCGATGATGCTGGAGTTCATCTACGTCCCCCCACAAGAAAATTCCCTGTCTGTACGTCTATAACCTTTGTTACCCCTTGCGTATCACTCTACCTTTCATCTTTCTTAACGCCCTTATTGTACGGTCATGCTGCATGAGGGTCAATATGGGCTGGCATCCTGATCCAAGTCAACATTATCCACCTGCGCCATCCACCTGCGCCGATAATTTCTAGTACTCCGTGTTCGATTTCAATTGACCACCATATAGCGTTGGAATACAATTTTAAACAAGCCGGTTCAAACACGCCGATTCACGCACGCCGGTCTGGCAGAAAAGCCCGTTAATCCCGTCAGGCACGCAAGCCCATTTTATAAACAACGCTAATTAGTCTACCTAGGGCTCGAGGACGAGCCCTAATATTTAAAAATCTAGAATCGCAATCTAGGCGAGCAATGGGAATGAACAGGAATGAACGGCGACGAAATTAGAGACCTATTCATCGGTTACTTTGAAGAGAAGGGGCACCTCCACATGCCCAGTGCCTCGTTGATACCCGCAGGCGACCCGACCCTCCTGTTCACCAGCGCTGGCATGGTCCCTTTCAAGCCCTTTTTTACCGGCGAACAGACGCCGCCCCGGGTTAGGATGACCAGCAGCCAGAAGAGCTTTCGCACCACCGATATCGACGAGGTGGGCGACCACAAACACCTGACCTTCTTTGAGATGCTGGGAAATTTCAGCATTGGTGATTACTTCAAAGAGGGCGCTATCGAATTCGCCTGGGAGTTGGTCACCAAGAAGTTCGGCTTGGACCCGGATAAAATTTTCGTTACTATCCATTTAGATGACGATGACGCATTCAAGATTTGGCGTGACCAAGTGGGAGTGCCGGTAGAGCGCATCTACCGCTATGGAGATAGCGACAACTGGTGGGGGCCTGCGGGCAACGAGGGCGCAACCGGCCCTTGCTCGGAGATTCATTACGACGGTGGACGGGAAAAGGGCTGCCAAGACATGGTTTCGCCCGATGACCTGACCGCCATCTTGCGGACGGACCGGGACGCTGGTGTTAAGTCTGGGTTTCCGGACGTCCCTGGTTGCCATCCCAACTGCGATTGTGAACGGTTCGTGGAGTTGTGGAACCTGGTATTTATGCAGTTTTACCAGGACGCTCAAGGAACCCGCGTGCCGCTTCCAGCTCCCAGCATCGACACCGGCATGGGCCTGGAAAGGGCCGCCGTAGTACTTCAGGGAAAGGACAACATCTACGAGACGGACCTTTTCCAGCCAATCATAGCCGAGGCCTGCCGCCTGTCGGGAAAGACTTATGGAGCCGACACGGACACCGACTTTGCACTGCGGGTGGTAGCCGAGCACGCTCGTGCCGCTTCATTCCTAATCGGCGATGGTGTGGTTCCCGGCAAAGCCGGACGCGGCTACGTGCTGCGGCGGGTTATCCGCCGGGCCATACGCTATGGCCGCAGGCTGGGCTTAAACGGTCTGTTTTTGGCTCAAGTGGCCGAAACGGTGCTGCCCCGGTTTAGCGGTGTTTACAAAGAACTGTCTGAGAATCACGACTTTATCCTCCGTGTGATTCGCCTGGAGGAAGAGCGGTTCGGTGAGGCTTTCGAAAGGGGGATTGCAATCCTGGACGGAATGTTCAAATATCGGGCGATAGTTTCGCGAGATATGGAGACGATTCTGGACCCGAATGGGAGCGTGTTCTATCCCGGTACAACCGTCGGTACCAACGAAGATGAGAATACAGGCGCTTACCTAGCCCACGCCGCATTAACTCCAAAGGACGATGTTCGAAGTTTTGGGGAGCGAGTAGGGCCTTGGTTGGAATCCATCACCGGTAACGAGACATTTGTCCTTTACGATACCTACGGCTTCCCGCCCGAGTTGACGGCCGAGATGGCTCGGGAGAACGGCTTAGACCTAGATATGGAAGGCTTCGAAAAGGAAATGTCTGCGCAGAGGGAAAAGTCCCGCTCCGGCCACGGCTTCGAAGGGAGCATGGAGGTGGTTACCGCCTATGAGGACCTGGGCTTGGACCGCTCCTCCTTCGTTGGCTACGATGGGCTTCTTAAAGAAACCACGGTGGCCGCCATACTGGTGAATCCTTCATTCAATTCCGGCCAAACGGACAACTCCAGCCAAACAGAGTCCGAGAGCCAAGGAACCCTAGAGCCTTTTGGAGTGGCCACTAAGGGCCAGCAGGTTGAGATTGTCCTTGCCGAGACTCCTTTCTACGCCGAGGGCGGTGGTCAATTGGGCGACCACGGTACCATCACCGGCCCCAACGGAGTGGTTACCGTTCAGGATACCCAAAGCCCAGTGGCTGGCTTGATAATTCACCGGGGCGTCGTTCAGCAGGGCGATATTTCCCTAGGCGAACTGGTCACGGCCCAAGTGGAGCCTTCCCGCCGTATGGACGCCTCCCGGAATCACAGCGGCACCCACCTGCTCCATGCTTCACTCAGGTCGGTTTTGGGCCCTCATGTGCGTCAGGCTGGTTCATTCGTTTCCCCCGACCGCTTGCGGTTCGACTTTAGTCATGTCAGCGCCCTCACCCCGGATGAAATCACCTCTGTTCAGGGTTTGGCCAACGAAAGGGTGCGGGACAATCTAATGGTGCGTTCCCACGAGACAACCTATACCGAGGCGGTCCAGGAAGGAGCATTAGCTTTCTTCGGTGACCGCTACGGTGATGTGGTCAGAGTGGTGGCCATGTCCAACGGCGAGTCGTTCAGCATCGAAGTATGCGGTGGCACCCACGTTGCCGCCACGGGACAAGTGGGTACATTGTTTGTGTTGGGCGAGTCCAGCATCGGTGGAGGCATGCGACGCATAGAGGCGGTTACCGGCCGTGTTGCGGAAGAGCTCTTTGTAGAGCAATCAGCCAAGTTGGAGAGCCTGTCCCGAAGGCTGCAAACTCCGGTGGCCGACCTGGAAACCCGCTTGGAGAGTTTCATGCAGGACACCGAAGACCTGCATCGTCGCCTAGGGGCTTTGGAAAGAACCGCCTTGCGCACGGAAGCCGAGCAGATGCTGGCGAATGTTGCCGACGTTGATGGAGTCAAAGTAGTGGCCGGGCGCACTTCGGCCTCGGGCCCAGACGCCATGCGGGAGATGGGTGATTTTCTCAAAGCCAAGCTGTCCTCCGTGGTAGTTGTGCTGGCGGCGGTTGTCGATGGCAACCCAATGCTGGTGGCCATGGCCACGCCGGATTTGGTGGATCGGGGCATTCATGCGGGCAACCTGGCGCGTGATGCCGCCAAGATTATGGGCGGCGGCGGCGGCGGCCGTCCCGAGATGGCCCAAGCAGGCGGGAAGAGCGTTCAAAAACTGGACGAAGCGCTGGATAGCATCCCGGAGTTTGTCAGACAGAGCCTGTCCTGAGCGCTAGGCACGAGTGAGGATCCCACTTATTTTTATACCCCAGCAGGTGAAACCCTGAAATACTTGGCTCTTGACCTAGGTGACCGCCGCGTCGGCTTGGCAGTGGGTAGCGACGGGACTGACCTGGTTTTCCCTGCAGGTCATATCGTGAGGGCTAAGCTTGCCCAAGACATGGAGCGAGTTCTGGAAGTCGCCAAGGACCGAGGCGCGGAGAGCGTTGTCGTAGGCATTCCCTACAACCAAGAAGGAAAATTAGGACCTCAAGCCAAGAAAGTCCAGGGGTTTGTGCGTGCCCTGCGCAAAAGAACCGGCATGCCGGTGTACACCGTCGATGAGCGGTTCACCTCCGTGGAGGCCGAAGGGCTGTTGCGCGAGGCGGGGAGGCAACCCTCCCGGGATAAAGGGTCGGTGGATGAGGCAGCGGCGGTTTTGATTCTGCGGCGTTTTCTGGAAAGCCGTGACGTTGAGGCTGGCGGGGCCTGATGAGTCTTGAGCTCTTTCTTTTCGCAATCCAAACCGCGCAATCCAGGCCGGGCAATCCAAACCGGCAGTAGCTAAAAATACGTCTTACTGAACTCCGACGACAAGAGTTTCATGTTGACCATATCCCAGTCGAAGCTGAGGACAACTGACCGCTTGCTGGTCGCCAAGAGCAGCGTCTCACCACCATGGGCCACCACGCTCTCGGCCAGGCTATAGTCCAGATCGTCGCCCTCGCCTCCGGAACGGTTGCACACCATCATGGGCAACCCCGTGTCCTTCGTGCGCTGCACCCACTCGCCGTCAGGACCGCATTCCCCCGGCCCCCAAGCCGAAGGCGAAACCAACACTTGAGCGCCTTTGTCTTTCAGCACACTGGCCACATCGTTCTTATACCCGTCGGCGCAAACTAAGATTCCCGCTTTGATGCCATCGGCCTCTATGGGCTCAATTTCCCAACCTGGGCTGGACCAGGCTTCGGCCCCGTGTAGCGCCTTGATTTTTCGGTGCTTGCCTACGATTTCCCCCTGACCGTTGATTACGAACACCGAGTTGTATAGTTTGCCCGATTCCAAATCCCTCTCGGGATGAGATAGGAAAACCGTCATTTCCAGGGCCTTCACAAGTTGGCAGAAACTGAGCATCCAAGGGTCGGGTTGAGGTAGAATCCAGTCCGAGCCAATATGGCTGTCAAACATGTATCCGCTCACCCACAACTCCGGGGTAATTGCCCAATTTGCGCCCTCTTTCGCAGCGGTCTTTAGCGCAGTCTCAAGCAAGATGCGGTTGTGGCTAATCTGATTGAGGACCGGCGCCACGTGCAGCAGCGAAATGCGAAGCCTGTTCATGTTGATAGTATCGGTCACGCTGGCAATTATATCAGCCCGCCATTTGCCGACTCATACTGGTCACCCAGCGTCTAACGGAGAGGAAAGCTTGGAACGTTGTTTGGCGGCCCCCTTGACGCTTTCCGGTGGGCATCGCAGAATATAGGTGGGCCAACGCGGCACGGGCAACTCCAGCCCGGTATTTCAGCGATGGTCCCTTTCGATGCCCCGTGGTGTAGTGGTAGCACGTCAGCCTTTGGAGCTGAAATCCCTGGTTCGAGCCCAGGCGGGGCAGCCAAACGTTCGCATATATTCCCAGATTACGGGAATTCGACCCACGGTAGGGACTTGGAGGATTCGTAACTTCAATCCACCGGAACAAAACGAGCCGCCATTTGCTCCCATTTCACCCAATTCTCTAGTTCAGTCACGGGCATCGAATCGCGTCAAGTTAACCGGCCAATTGAGGATGCGCTGATCTGCCGTGAGCAAGGTCGCATTTAGCACTATCGCCGTCGCGGTTATGATTCGGTCGGCTGAATCGCCCGGCAATCCAGCTGACTCCTCGGCTAGAATCCCGATTTGCCCTGTCACTGGCGCTTCCAATATGCCTAGATTCAGGGATCCTCTGTGCCATTCGGATGTAGGCATGGCTAGTCCCAGCCGCCCCGACTTGACGAGCATTGCAATCTCCCAAAAGCAAATCGCCGAAACCGCCAGCACGTCTGACTGTAGTGCCGCTTGAGCCAATTCACGGGATTTTCGACCCAATCGAGATTCACCTTCCACAAGCCCAACAAGGGTATGGGTGTCAAGAACGAGAGGGTCATCCACTTTCGGCTTCCCATTCCACCTCTGCGGGAGAGATGATGTCACCGATGTAGGTAACCGACCCCTTCATCAAACCGAAGAGAACTTTAGGCTTGCGCCGAGCCGAAACCAGTTCTGCAACTGGAACGTCATTCTTGGTTATGAGAACTGGCTCGCCCGTCTCTGCTACCTCATCCATAATTTTTAGGCATTTGGCTTTGAATTCCGACGCTTTGATGGTTCACATAAAATAATCCTTTAGTATGCCCACGGTCATGACTAAAGGAACATGCAATGCTGTTGGACTATCACCGCTTCCGCGGTTATATTGATTAAAAGTGTGTTGGTGTGTTTCAAGTTCCGCAAGTAGGTAATTAAATCATGTATGCACTGATCCTGGCTGGAGGCCAAGGGGAGCGGCTCAGGCCACTAACTGACAACTTGCCGAAACCGATGGTGCCCGTGGGCGGAAAGCCCATATTGGAACGACAGATAGAATGGTTGCAGTCCATTGGAGTGAGCGACGTGGTGTTCCTGGCCGGGTACCGCTGGGAAGCCATCAAAGACCATTTTGGCGACGGCAGCGCTTTCGGCGTTAGAGCACTCTACAGCGTGGAAGACTCGCCCTTGGGCAGAGGGGGAGCAATCCGCAAGGGATTTTCTCTAGTCCCCAAAGACTCGGGACCAGTCGCTGTCTTGAACGGAGATGTCATCTGTTTTGAGGACCCCAAAGGGTTGTTAGAGCGCCATCAAGAAAAAGTCGACGAAAATCCGTCCCACATGGCGACTATCATGGTGGTGCCCATGGTCAGCCCGTATGGCCTGGTGGAGATGAACCAGGCGGGGGACGTGGTGGACTTCCGGGAAAAGGTTGAGATGCCCTACTGGATCAATGCTGGCGTATATATTCTGGAGCGCAATATTGCTTCGGAACTTCCGGAATTGGGTGACCACGAGACCAGCACATTTCCCCAGTTGGCCCATTCGGGCAGAATATCAGCCTTTGAGTCCAGGGCTTTTTGGCGTAGCGTAGACTCGTTCAAAGATCTTAGGGAGGCTGAGGCTGGGATTGCCAGCCAAGCCTAGGTCCGGAGAACAACGCGATAAGATGGCTCACATCCGGTGGCAGGATTGCTTGAACTGATGGCAAATTAGATGACCCAACCAACTACTTCAAAACCGACGGGCGCTGTGGCTAAGCTTGCGGAAAATGTCAGGGTCAATGTGGAGAAGGTGTTGGTGGGCAAAGGCCCCGTTATCGAGATGTGCCTCGCCGCCATCATGGCCGGCGGCCACATCCTCATTGAAGATGTGCCCGGAATCGGCAAAACAACCTTGGCCCGTTCCCTGGCAGACTCGATAGATTGCACATTCAAGCGCATCCAATTCACACCCGACCTGATGCCCTCGGACATCACCGGCATCCACTTCTACAACCAGAAATCGGGGGAATTCGAGTTCCGGCCTGGCCCGATAATCGCTCAGGTTGTGCTGGCCGACGAGATTAACCGAGCGACCCCTCGCACCCAGTCGGCCTTATTGGAAGCCATGGCCGAGAGGCAAGTGACCGTGGACGATACCACGATTCCTTTGCCAGCACCTTTCCTGGTAATCGCAACGCAAAACCCGGTGGAACTGGAGGGCACTTTCCCTTTGCCCGAAGCCCAATTGGACCGACTCTTGATGCGCATCAAGTTGGGTTATCCAGAGGAATCGGAAGAAGAAGATATGCTGGCCCGGTTTCAGTCGGCCGACCCGCTGGTCAATCTGCAGCCCGTGGCGTCCAGCCAGGATGTGGTTCACCATCAGGTCTTGGTTCGGGAGGTGTACGTGGACCCGGTGTTGCGCAACTATCTGGTTCAGGTCGTACAAGCAACTCGTGGCCATGCCGACCTGGATTTGGGCGTTAGCCCTAGAGCCAGCATGGGTCTTTACCGGTGCAGCCAGACAATGGCGGCCATTCAAGGCCGGGACTACGTTTCTCCAGACGACATAAAGTTGCTAGCCCCGTATACTCTGGCCCACCGAATGATAGTCAAGTCCCAGGCCCGGCTGAGGGAGCGAACGGCTGAAGATGTGGTGATCCAAATCCTCGATCAGATTCCGGTGCCAGTGTAGGTTAACCTCCCGCTATGATGAACGACCTGTGGATTTTGATTGGCGGAGTGTTGGTTCTAATCGGATTGGTAACCAGCGAGAGCTTGCTGTTGATTGTGGGCTCCATGGTGGTCCTCATTTGGCTGGCCACGAAGATTTGGAACCGTTACGCTTTTCGCCGGGTGAGCCACTCACGCTACCTGAACCGAAGCCGCGCATTTATCGGCGATACGGTGGAATACTCAGTCACCCTGCGCAACGACAAGCTCTTGCCCCTTATCTGGGTCGATATTCACGACACTTTTCCGGAAGTCTTGGATCTGCCCGGCGCTGGCATCCAGCCCAGTCCCATGGAAGGAACCCGGCGGCACACAATCACCACCTCACTGTTGCCCTTCCAGCAAGTCACCTGGAAGTACACCCTGGTATGTAACACCCGTGGCTACCATAGAATCGGCCCGGCGCGAGTCCGCAGTGGCGACATCTTCGGTTTTAGCTCTGGTGAAGCCAGGTTCGATCAGATGAGCCATCTGCTGGTTTATCCCAGGGTGGTAGAACTGGAACAACTAAATATACCGGCTGAGAACCCTCTCGGCGAAAGCAAGGGAAGGAGGCCATTGATTCGGGACACCACCCGTTTCGCGGGTCAACGTGACTACCAAAACACCGACCCAATGAAACTCATTGATTGGAAAGCCTCCGCCCGGGCCTCTCGTCTCCAAACCAAGCTTTTCGAGCAGGTTGTTTCCTTGAACGTGCTGGTGGCCCTTAACGCCACCACCAGCGAACAACCGTGGCAGACCAGCAACCGGCGTTTGTTCGAGCGCGCCGTGACCGTGGCGGCATCGATTGCCAGTTACGCATCCCGGCGTGGTTATACCTTCGGATTAGTGAGCAACGCCGTGGCCACGTTCTCGGCACGATACATCAGCGTGCCCCTTGGCGCGTCACCGTCGCAGATAACACTGGTTCTGGAAGCCTTGGCCACGACAGGCCCATTCACCATGACCTCTTTGGCCAGCGTCCTCAAGGACGGGGGCAGGTCATTACCGCCCGGCTCCACGGTCGTTCTGGTGACTTCGGCATTAACCGAAGCCGTTGCTGCGGAAATACAGGAGATGCAGGGCCGCGGCTACCACGTTGTTGTTGTTTACTCTGGAGACAGCCAATCGGCCCAGGGCATGCCCGGACTAGATATCCCGGGTCTAGAAATCCCCGGCGTACAAATCCATCATGTGGGCGATGCCCTGGACGCCTTGGAGAAAGATGAGTCAGTTCTGGCGAGCTAGCGCCGTGACCAGTGCAGGTCTGCTCTTGGAAACCTGTGCGTTTTTTCTCGCCATATCAGTGGCTGTTGCGGCCATAAACTTGAGCGATGCCGGCTTACCCATTTGGCTGGTGTTCTGTGCTCTCTTGACAGCTTATTTCTTATCGATGTGGATACAGGCATTGCCATTTACCCGTGGAATCAGAGGCGGAATCGGCCTATTGGGCAGCCTATTGTTCTTGGCGATTTTTTCCTCCTCCATACCGGGCCCCGACCGGGTTCGTGGGACCAGCTAATCGACGGGGACGCAGGTACCGTGACGGCTTTGGCCATCAGCCTATTGTTCTTAATTGGGTTGTTGTGGCGCGGAGCGTCAATGGCCTATGAAGAGATTTCTCTGGAAAGCCTTCGGGGGTCATTTCGTTGGGGGCTGGTGGCCGTGGTGGTGGCCGTTGTCGCCGACGCCTTTGGTTCTCGGGATATTATCAGTCCCTATCTTGCCCTGGGATTCTTCGCAGTTGGATTGTCCGGTATGGCCCTGGCACGGTTCACGGCAGCGGCTAGTGAGGACCAAGAGATGGCGACCGGTTGGTGGGCGCCCATAGGCTTTAGCGTGGGTGGGGTAATCTTGTTGGCCCTGTTGATAGGCGCCTTGGGAGTGGGAGGGCTGGATGATTTTGCCGGGACCACGCTCAGGTCCATAGGTGAGTTGGGCTTCTGGGTGCTAAAACCGGTGTTCCTGGTACTGGGGCTCTTGGCTAGCGTGCTGGTTAGTCTGGGCAATATTATCGCCGGATGGTTTGGCGGCGGCGACCTGACCGGTCTGGAATTAGTTGAGCAGAGATTGAGCGATTTTGAGGACCAGCTTGAGTCAGCGCGAAACGACAACGGCCCGCCCGCAATATTGATAGGAGCCATAAAAGGGTTGGGCATTGCGGTGGTATTTGGCCTTGCGGCATGGTTACTCTACCGCGCTTTTCGCTTCAGAAGGAATATTAAAGGACCCAGCCAGGTGGAAGAAACACGGGAGTCTCTTTTAACTTGGAGCCGGGCCAACCGAGACCTCAGTAATCTCCTGTCCGGCTGGTGGAACAGTATCTCTCCTACAAGCAGATTTAGAAGGAGCAGATCGACCGAACCAGTCAATGCAAGGGATCTCTACCACCGGTTCTTGGAGGTGTCCGAAAAATTGGGACGTCCCCGCTGGGAATGGGAAACGCCCAAGCAGCACCAGAACGCAATGAGGTCGTTGTTGCCCCTCGCTCCCATGAGCGGCATCGTTGACGCTTTTCAGACGTCTCATTACGGTGGAAGTGTGACTGACCAGATGGCGTTGGGGAAGCTACGCCGGGACTGGGCGATAATAACCGATTTCATTGCCGGGCAGGACTTGGCTCAACAAGAAAGTCAAAAGTAGGCAGACACACTCTGCCTACTTGAAGTGGGGAATCACGTCTTGAGAGATTCGTTCCATCAAGGTCTTGATGGACGGGATGTCGCCGGAATTCAACGCCAAGACCGCGTGATCAACGCCAGCGTTTTGATAAGCCTCTAAGGCGGCAATCATCTGACCTGGGTCATCTCCCGGCACCCGGGCCAAGCTGGCGGCCCTGGAACTGGAAGGCCCGCCGTGGACCTCAACCTCGATGCGCATGGACATGGTCAGTGCGCTGGCGTCTCGGCCTGCCGCCGTGGCCTGCTGGCTGATATCCAAGCGTCCCAGGCTGTAGTCCTCTGGTGAAAGACCAGTGGGGTGCCAACCGTCGCCGCTGGTAGCGGCACGGCGCAACGCTCCGGGACTGGAACCGCCGATCCACAGCGGTATATGGGGCTTCTGTAGGGGTTTGGGCGAGAATAACAGGTTATCGAAGTTCCAGCGGTCGCTGTGGTAACTGGGGTTGGCGCTGGTCCAGAGCTCCTTCATGACCGCTATGCACTCGTCGGTCAGAGAGCCTCTTTGTCGCATGGGAATACCCAGCGCTTGAAACTCCTCGGTCATTGCTCCCACGCCCACGCCCAAAATCACTCTGCCACCGGAAATCTGGTCCAACGTAGCTGCGTACTTGGCCAATTCCACCGGGTTGTGGTAGGGCAAGACCAGCACCGACGTACCCAACATGATTCGGGAAGTTGTGGCAGCCAAGTAGGAAAGAGTGGACATGGGATGGTAATAGGGCCTGTCTTCAAGCCTTTCCCGGATATAGCCGGTGTTAAAAAGGTGGTCCATAACCCACAAGGAATCGAAGCCTAAATCTTCGGCCAATGATCCAATGGCCAAGACCTCCTTGGGGTCCTCAATTCCCCAGTTGTTGGGGACCGTGACTCCGATTTGCATTATGGCCTCTGGGCTGATGCCTATGAGCTGAAAATTAACCGGTATTTATCGCCTGAATCAGCCTAGCGGTCTCAATGGCTGTGGCTGCCGAGGTGCTGCCCACGTTTCCGGACTTTCCGCCGGAGCGGTTGATTGCTTGTTCAATGTTTTCGGTGGTCAGAACGCCGAAGATCGTGGGGATACCCGTCTCCATCGCCACGGCGCCGGTGCCGCTGGAGGCCTGGCCAGCCACCATTTCATAATGACCGGTCTCGCCGCGAATCACTGCGCCTAGGCAGATAATCGAGTCGTATCTGCCGGTCTTGGCCAGGGCTCTGGCTACCACCGGCAATTCGAAAGAGCCAGCCACCCATGCCACTGAGACGTCGTCGTCTCTCACCCCGTGCCGGGCCAGGGTTTCCAACGCTCCGCTTAGAAGCTGGCGGGTTATAAATTCGTTGAACCTTGCCACCACCACAGCCACACGTAGTCCTTGACCGTTCATGTCTCCAGTAAGCTCAATGGGCAAGCTAATTTCTCCTGGTCCGATTTACATCCAAAATCTTGGGGTGAATTATAGGTTATTCAGGCAGAATTTTGGTTGCCGGATTTT
>Ga0066376_10000287_pt1 | contig 45912 bp, 37 predicted proteins | sample Knorr_S15_td_Bot_FD_77009 | JGI IMG/M metagenome (GOLD analysis project Ga0066376, IMG submission 77009) | Marine microbial communities from Southern Atlantic Ocean transect - Knorr_S15_td_Bottom_ad_5009_LV_A | ecosystem: Environmental > Aquatic > Marine > Oceanic | place: Southern Atlantic... | reverse complement strand
TCCGCATACGCTGGAACGTCTGCATGCCGACCTTCTGGTACGCGTGCGTCAGCTCTCGACCGTTCGCGGTCGGTGTGCTGCCATCGTACTCGATCTCGCGAGGATCGATCTCCTCGCATTCGACGCCCTCCCAGCGGATGTGGTTGCTGAAGTCCCCCAGTTCGAGCCGGTTGCCGCCCTCCTCCCGGATCAATGCCAGTCGGTCGGGGCGCCCGCCGGTATCGGTCTCGATCGCTTCGAGGAACCACTTCGCCATGAAGCCCTTTTCCTCGTGCTCCAGGGCAGGTGGCATGACGCAACCACGCTCCTCCAGAAACTCTCTCCATGCCCGGTTACAGATGCCGGAGAAGACGAAACCGCCCGGGCAGTTCGCGTTCGTCTCCAGGATCCAGAAGCCACCGTCCGCGTCGAGCATGAGGTCGAGTCTGCAGATGTGCACCTTGCCGTTGGCCGGGTCCCGATCGGCCTCGAGATCACGGGCGAGCCCAGGAGGGGTCGAAAGCACGTTGCGCACGTCCTCGTCATCGAGCGACGCCGCGACGATCGTCTCGATCGCCCTATGGAAGGTCCGCGTCACCTCGCGGAGCGGATCCGCGTATTCGGACTTCACCATCTGGGCAGGCCCCAGCAGGAAGGGCTTACCCTCCGCGTATAGGAAGCGCTCTTCCGCCTTCTGGCGAAGCTCCCACCCCTCGGCCGAGCGCCCCTCTTCGATCAGCGCATCGTGGAAGTTCCGGTCGAGGCCGGGCCAGAGGGCCCCCTCGTGAGAGTCCGGTGAAGGAAGGGCCAAGGTTGGTCCTTAGGATGATAGATTCGCAGCGCCTACCAGATCGGTGCCCGCGCGCGCACCGACGCACATGTTACGGATTACTCACCTCGGGTCGCCACACTTTTGATCAGATGACATCTTCTGACCCCATGGTTCCTTAAGGCGACCCCTATGCCAGCCGACCAAAGCCCACGCTTCTCACCCGGAGATCTTTCCGGCGGAATGGCGTCTGCGATCGTGTCGATTACCGGGAACGTCGCGGGGCGTCGACGACGCTTGGCCACGTTTTCGCAGGGCACGGTCTTCGGCGAGATGGCGCTCCTCGATGGAAAGCCTCGCGCAGCCGGTATCCAGGCGACGGGCCCCATCGAGGTCTACGAGCTCAGCTATGAAGCGTTCACGGAACTGAGTAAGCAGCACCCGAGCTTGGCCGTGAAGATCCAAGCAGCGCTTGGTCGAATCCTGGGGTCTCGCCTCCGCGGAGCGAACGCGCTCATTCTCGAGCTCGACTCCTGATCCGGTGACCTCGTTCACGCTCCTGTTTCAGGATCCGGCGTTCGCAGCGGCGGGTCCGGCGCGGCTACGCGCAGCCGTTGGAGCGCTGCTGCTGGTCGGAGTGGCATGGGTGTTCTCGACCGATCGGACCAAGGTGTCGTGGCGAATCGTCGGCTGGGGTCTCGCACTTCAACTCGCCTTCGCAATCCTGGTCCTACAGACGCCTGTCGGCGTCGCCTTCTTCGACTGGATGAACGGCCTGGTCAGGGCTCTGTTGGGCTACGCCGAGCAGGGAGGCCGTTTCATTTTCGGAAACCTGGTCTCGGACAACGTGCCCGTAGGCACGGTCGACGGCGGACAGCCTTTCACGGCCACTCCGGGCGTGGTCGCCCAAACGGGGGCGTTCTTCGCGTTCCGCATCTTCCCGAACATCATCTTCATCTCGTGCCTCATGACGGTCCTGTACCACCTGGGCATCATGCAGTTCGTGGTTCGGGGATTCGCCAGCGTCATGCAGCGGACCATGAAGACGTCGGGTGCCGAGACGCTGTGCACGGCGTCCAACATCTTCGTTGGGATGATGGAGTCGCCCCTGGTGGTGAAGCCGTTCGTGAAGGACATGACCGAGTCGGAGCTCATGGTGTTGATGACTGCCGGCATGGCCACGATCAGCGGGGGGGTGCTCGCGGCCTATGCGGGAATGATGGTGCCCTTCCACCCGGAGGCCGCCGGTCACCTCATCGCGGCCTCCGTGATGTCGGCGCCGGCGGCCTTCGTCATGGCCAAGCTCCTGGTGCCGGAGACCGGCATGCCCAAGACACTCGGGACGCTCGACGTGGAGCAGGTGGACAAGCCCGACGTGAACGTGATCGACGCGGCGGCACGGGGCGCGACCGAGGGGCTACGCCTCGCCCTGGTGGTGGGCGCGATGCTCATCGCCTTCGTCGCGCTCGTCTCCATGGCGAACGGCATCGTGGGCTGGATCGGGGGGCTCGGTGGCATCGACGGGCTCACCATCGAGAGGATGTTCGGATGGGTTCTCGCGCCTGTCGCCTGGATGCTCGGTATCGGATGGGCGGATGCCGGCGTGGTCGGACAGTTGATCGGAGTCGACTTCGTGGTCAACGAGTTCGTCGCGTTCGTGCAGCTCGAGGCGCTCCTCCAGGCCGGCACTGAACTCGAGCCGCGGTCCCTGGTGATCGCCATATACGCGCTCGCGACCTTCGCGAACTTCGGGTCGGTCGCCATGACCATAGCCGGCGTCGGCGAGATCGCGCCCAGCCGTCGACACGACCTGGCTCGGCTCGGCATCAAGGCGATGTTCGCCGGGCTGCTCGCGGCGCTCCTGACGGCGACGTTCGCGGGAATGTTGGTGTGACCGGCGCCGGCCCAGCGGTGCTCGCCACCGGGACGGTCTCGCTCGACACCGTCGAAGCCAGCGGGAGGACGGAGCGGGACGTTCTCGGTGGGTCGGCGCCGTACTTCGGCGCTGCGGCGCGGCTCCACGCGCGAGTCGCGCTGGTCGGAGTCGTCGGAGACGACTTTCCGGACGCCATGCTGGGGCCGTTGAGAGACGCGGGCGTGAACGTGAGAGGCATCTCGGTGCACCCAGGGAAGACGTTCCGGTGGCACGCGCGATACCGCGACAAATGGGAACGTGAGACCGTCGGAAGCAACCGCCCCGAAGCGCTGGCGGTCGCGCCTTCGGTTCCGGAGGACGCGAAGGGGCCGGACGCACTCTTCCTGGGCAGCACCGACCCAGCCGTACAGGCCTCGGTCTTGATGAGCGCCGGTGCCCCCAAGCTCACTGTTCTGGACACGATGACACACTGGATTCACGATCGGCGGGACGAGTTCGACATGCTCGCCCGCAGCTCAGACGTGGTTCTCCTCAACGAAGAGGAGGCCAAGGCCCTCGGAGGCGGCGACTACCAGGCCGGTATCCGCCCGATTCTGGAGGAGGGGTGCTCCTGGGTTGTCGTGAAGCGAGGAGCGGAAGGCGCGATCGCCTTCGGACACGATCGGGCGGTCGCTGTATCGGCGCCACGCCCGAGCGCGGTGGTCGACCCCACCGGGGCCGGCGATGCGTTCGCCGGAGGCCTGGTAGCATCGCTCGCCGCCAGCTGGCCAGACCGGCTCGGGATCGACGAAGCGATGTCGCTCGCGGCGGCTATGGGGTCGCTCGCCGTCGAGTCGTTTTCGATCGATCGTCTGTTGGCAGCAACGCACGCGGGCGTGCGGGGCCGCACGCGTGAAGTGCGTGTGCGGGTCAGGCGACATCCGGTGGGGTCTTGAGGCTACACCCCCCGGTGCCCGACTATTGAGCTTCAGACATCAAGGAAAAAACATGTCCGAACGCAAGAAGCGCCTGATCGTCGTCGGTGATCGTGTCCTCATTCAGCCCGAAGAGGGTGAGGACCGCACGAAGGTCGGTCTGTACCTGCCAGCGACCGCGGTGGACACTCAGGCCGTACAGGGTGGTACCGTCATCGCGACGGGCCCGGGTAATGCGGTTTCGGCGCCGACCGAGCTCGACGAAGAACCTTGGAAGATCGGCGGCGGAGGCGAGCCACGATACATGCCGGTACAGGCTCGGCATGGTGACTATGCGATTTTCTTCCGCAAGGCCGCGGTCGAGATCACCTTCGAGGACGAGCGCTATCTGGTAGTGCCCCAGGCCGCGATCCTCACGCTGGTCCGGGACGAGGAAGACGAGGAAGACGAGGACGGCGACGGTCCCGAATTCTGATACCGGTCGAGGCCGAAGCCGCGGCCGGCCGGCACGTGCACAGAGCGTAGACCTCGATCGCTATCGGGACGTCATCCCGGATTGGGACGCGTTCCGTGAGACGGTAGAGCGTCCGGAGCCCACCGTCCTGCGGGTCCGTACCGGACGCATCCCGGTCGGGTCCCTGGTTGAGCGTCTCGAGGCGCAGGGCTTTCGCGTCCGAGCCAAGGACGGCATGGAGGGCTTCCTCCAAGTCGAGGACGGACCCCGCGCGGTGTCACAGACCATCGAGCACTGGCTAGGCTTGTTCTACGTGCAGCAGGCCTCGACCGGTGTCGCGGCGCCAGTGCTCGACCCGCAGCCGGGTGAGCGGATTCTGGACATGTGCTCTGCGCCTGGGGGGAAGACCACGCACGCCGCCGAGCTCATGGAGGATACCGGCTGCCTGGTCGCATCAGAGATCAGCGAAAACCGCATCCGCGGCCTGCTCGGCAACGTATACCGGCTAGGACACCCCAACATCCTGGTTGTGGCCGGCGACGGTCGTGAGCTGCCGGAGCAGGCCCGCTTCGATCGCGTTTTGGTCGACGCTCCCTGCTCGGGTGAAGGGACGCTTCGCCGTCGCGGGGGAAGGCCACCACACCAGTCGAAGTCGTTTCTCGGCTACGTGACAGGGGCGCAGCGAGGGCTGTTGGCCAAGGCGATTCGGCTCACGACGCCGGGCGGGACGATCCTCTACGTCACCTGCACGTTCGCTCCGGAGGAGAACGAAGCCGTTGTCGATCACGTGCTTCGGACCGAGCCGGTGGATCTGGTGCCGATCGATCTCCCAGTACCGTCGGCGCCTGGCCTCACGTCGTTCGGCGGGCAGGCGTTCGATCCGCGCCTGGAGGGCGCCGCCCGGATCTACCCTCACCACTTCGACTCGGGCGGCCTGTTCCTAGCCAAGCTGCGCCGCTTGGACGGTGACCCGGACGGTGGTGGGGCGGGCGCTCAGCCCGATGCGTGGGGCAGTGTGCCGCGCCTGTTCCCGGGCGAGGACGACGCTGACGTGGACGGCCTCATCGACGTGGCGACGTCCGACCTGCGGGACCGCTTCGGCGTCGCGGCTTCCACCCTTGCGGAAGTCGACTGGGTGTACCGAGGCCGCCGTCTGTGGCTCCACTCGCTGAGCGAGTGGCCGCTCGACGCGTGGAACGAAGGGGCGTGGCGACCGATCTCGGTCGGGTTTCGTGCCGTGGAGTTCGACTCCCGTGGCCGACCGAGGCCCACGAACGACCTGCTGCGCTGGCTCGGTGCCGCACTCGAGTCCCGTACCGTGGATCTGGACGACGGCCAGCTCCGTGCCCTGATCGGTCGGGAAGCTTTGCCCCTCGCGGAGGAGCTGAGGGGACCCGTCGCGCTCAGGCGTGGGGTCGACGTGTTGGGACGAGGTGCCGCGACTCAGGACGGCTTGAAGAGCGAAATCCCCAAGGCACGGGCTGCCGACCTCGGGAGGGTCATCGCGGGCTGATGTGCGCGACGAAACGTGCGTCGGCCGGGGCCAGCGACATCTCGGCCATCTCATCGAGGGTGAACCAGCCGATCTCGGAGTGCTCGTGCAGCTGGGGGGTCCCGACCACCTCGACCTCTACGAAGTGGATCTCGAAGGGCGCGTCGACCTCCTGCGCGTGAAAAAGGGTGTCGCCGAGAGCGACCACCTCGAGCGAAAGCTCCTCCCATAGCTCGCGCCGGGCCGCGTCGAGCATCGACTCACCCGAGTCGAGCTTGCCGCCGGGGAACTCCCACATCCCACCGTGACGCTTCAGTTCGGGTCTGAGCCCGGCGAGAAACCGATCGTCACGTCGGATCACGGCCGCCACGACCAGGATTCGCTCACGTTCCATCGCTAGTGCCCTGGCTCGGGTATCGACTGCTCAGCGGGTCCGTCTGGCACCGCTACCACGAGTATTACCGCCGCCAGCACAGCCGTGGCGGCGCCGAAGGCGAACGGCGCCCCTGGGCCGAAGCCTCCCCAGTCCCCCAAGCCCTCCCACAAGACGCCGGCGAGGACCGAGGCCGGCAGGCTGACCAGTCCGACTACCGCCCCGTAGGTGCCATATGCGGTCCCGCGCAGGTCCGCCGGAACCAGGTCCGCAACCATCGCCCTCGCAGCCCCGGCGACCAACCCGTGATAGATGCCGTAGACGATGTAGAGCCCCACGACATGCGTCGCCGACTCCGCTAGTGCGAAGCCGAGGTAGACACCGGCATAGACGCACCACCCAGCGAAGAGCATCCATTTGCGTGACACGCGGTCGGCGAGCGCGCCGGCGGGCGTCGAGATGAGCGAGTACACCACGTTGAACGCGATGAGGATCCACAGGACGCCGACGACGCTCAGGCCACGCTCCTGGGCGCGGAGCACCAAGAAGGCGTCCGCCGAGTTTCCGAGCTCGAACAGGACCGAACACGCCGCGAACGCCGCGAAGCCTCGGCCCAGACCCTTCACCCGGATGGTCGGGCGCCTCGACTTCGTCGATGTGGTACTGATGTCCTTGGCGCCAGCGGCCAGCACGATGACGCCCAGGAAGGCCGGCAGGAGGCTCCAAAGCACGAGCTTTCGGAATGTCGCCTCCTGCAGGAGCAGGCTGGACCCCTGACTCTGTCTGACGATCCAGACGGTGATCAGCAGACCCACGACGGCGCCCCCGGTATCGGCTGCCCGATGGAGCCCGAACGCGAGGCCGCGGCGGTTCGCTGGCGTCGAGTCCGCGATCAACGCATCGCGCGGCGCCGTGCGGACGCCCTTGCCGAGACGATCGCCCCATCGGATCGCCGCGACCGCGCCCCAACTCGAAGCGATGTAGTAGAACGGCTTCGCCAGTGCCGAGATGGCGTATCCGGTCACCGCGAACCACTTGCGGGTCCGCATGCGATCGGACATCCAACCTGAGTAGAGCTTGAGAACGCTCGCCGTCGTGTCGGCGAGGCCCTCGACCGCCCCGACCGCCCAGATGCGCACGCCGAGCACGTTGGCGAGAAAGAGCGGCAGGACCGTGACGAGCATGTCGCTCGAGATATCGGTCAGGAAGCTCGTGCCCGATGCGACCCAAACGTTCCGGTGGAGCCCTTCCTTCTTGGGCTTCTGGCTCACTGAAGGTCGATCGCGATCCCAACCGCGATCGACAGCGCGCCCAGTGCGACGAGTCCGAGGTAGAGCGGCGCCGTGAACTTGATCCACTTCTCATAGCTCACGCCGCCCGAGGCCAGAATCGCCATGAGCGCCCCGTTGGTCGGCGTGATCAGGTCGCACAGCCCTGCGCCGTACTGATAGGCCAGCACGACGACCTGCCTGGATAGGCCGAGCAGGTCGGACAGCGGGACCAGCATGGGCATTGTGAGTACCGCCTGCCCCGACACGCTGGGCACCGGCACGTGCACGGCCGCATGAGCGCCGATCATGCCGATGGCCGAGGCCAGGACCGGAAGGCTCTCGAGCGGCGTGAACATCCCATAGACGATGGTATCGACGATGAGGCCGTCCTCGAGAACCACATAGATCGCCCGGGCGAAGCCGATGAGGAGTGCCGCGTACGCCATCCCCCGGAACCCCTTCACATAGGCCTCGGCGGTGCCGGTCACGCCCAATCCCGCCAGACCACCCACGACGCACCCCATGATGAAGAAGGCAGCGGAGAGTTGGTCGAAGTCCCAGCCCCAGATCATCAGCCCCAGCACGATGACGCCGAACGTGGCGCCGACGAGGCCGAAGATGACCCAGTCGCTCGTGGTCATGGGGGCATCGTCACCGTCTTCGACCGCCTCCGGCGCGACCCGATTCTGGGCCGCATAGCGCATGGTCATGCCGATCCACAAAGCGAGTGCCAGAACGAGAAAGGCGATGCGGAAGGTTGCACCCGACCCCAGCGGTAGCTCCGCGAGCTTCTGCGCGATCTGAACCTGGAATGGGTTGATCGGGCTGAACGCTGAGCCCACGAACGCCGCGCCGGCACTCATCGCCACGGCGACGAGCGGATCGAAGCCGACCCGTCTGGTGAGGATGAGCAGCACCGGAATCAGGGGGATGATCTCTTCCTGCATGTTCTCCACGACGCCCCCCATCGCGAAGAAGATCGAGATGATCGGGATCGCGAGGATGTCTCGACCCTTCAGGGCTCGCACCAGCGATGCGACCCCTCGCCGCAGCGTGCCGGTCTCGTCCACCACCGTGAACGCACCGCCGATGAGGAAGACCAGGAAGATGACATCGGCCGCGTCCGCCATTCCCCTCGGCAGAGCCACGATGGCTTCGAAGAGATTGACCGGATCAGGATCGACGGCGTGGTAGGTGCCAGCCACGACCACCGTACGCCCCGTTGCCTCGTCCAGCTCTCTGTCGAACTGACCGGAGGGCAGCACGTAGCTCGCGAGGGCAGCGAGGACCACGCATGCGGTGAGAAGCACGAGTGGGTGCGGAACCGCGAAACGTGGCTTCGAGTCGCTCATCGGTGAGCCCTGTCGCGCAGGGGAGGGATGGTGACGTCCCAGGTGAACACGAGGTCGCTGAGCGGGGAATTGTCACCGTTGCCCGAGTTCGCCGCCACGTTGAAGGCCACGGGTCCCCCCGTGGTCGGCGCGACCCACTCGAGTAGCCACGTCGCTCGGTCAGGTGTCACGGGTTCGGTGCCGTCGGCCGTCTGGTGGGCGTACGATACGCCCGTGGGGCTTTGAGTGACCGCAACGCGAGGCCCTAGCGGTAGCAGCTCGCCCGCCCCGCGGCCCCATTCGCGGCCTCCCCCGTAGCGGGCCGCCAATTCGAAGCCCGCGATCGTCGTCTCTTCGGCGTCCAGGATGACGGTCAGGAGATAGGTCTCACCTCTCTGGTAAGCACCTGGCAGACCTTCGATCGATACGCGCCCCCCGAAAGCGTTGAGCGCGTTGCCTTCATGGCAAATGACGCAGGTGGGCTCGCCGAATCCACCGGTGTGGGCCACGGGTGGCCCGGCCGGGTTGAGGGTAGGAACGGCAACCGCCGCCCCCGCAGAAGCGAGAGCGGCGGCCAGAATACCGATGATTTTGGGCATCAGTGCGAGACGATGCGCCTCCGCGGCGGCAGCACCGCATTGCCAACCGTATTCGTGTCGGCGCCGAACCAGATCGAGTTCGTTTCGGCGTCGAAGTACATGTGCCGGATCGTGCCGCCACCACTCTCGATCGTGCTCTGGCTGAAGAACTCGCCGGACATCGGGTCGAAGCCGATGAAGTTGTTCGGCTGCACGCCGGTCTCTACGAGCCAGATGCGGTCCGAGTCGTCCACGGCCATTCCGTATGGACGCGAGCCGGTTCCGCCGGGAAGCGGGAACTCGGTCACCTCATGCGTCTCGGGATCGAGCCGTGAGAGTGTCCCACGAGTCCAGTCACCGTACCAGAGGATGTCGTCGGAGGTGATGCCGATTCTGCGCGGGAGCGCGTTCTCGGGCAGCTCGATCGTCTCGAGCTGGAACGTCTCCGGATCGACGGTCGCCACGTGGTTCGTGTTGAACAGAGCGATCCACGGACGGTCTTCGGAGTCGAGCACGATCCCGTACGGGCGGCTCGAGTTACCGCGGCGGCTGCCCTCGACCTCGAGCGCTTGCACCAGACGGATCTCGCCGGTCTTGGTGAAGAGCTTCCCGATGAAGTTGCCGCCCTGGACCGTGAACCAGATGTCTTCGTTCGAATCGAAGATCAACGTGTGCGGGTCGCGAGCGCGGTCGTCGGGCATCATGAACTTCTCGATGTCCCCCGTTTCGGGATCGAGCTTGCCGATGTGGCGGGCCGTCGCGCCCTCATTCGCCGCGTTGCCGGCGTACCACACCATGCCCTCAGAATCGACCAGCAAGTTGTGCGGACGCACGCCGCCGGTGTCGTACTGCTTGAACTCGCCCGACTTCGGATCGAAGACGGCGATGTAGGCACCAGCCTGGCCGCAGAACCAAACGCGTCCGTCCGGCGCGACCATCGGGTCACGGGGGCGGGACTCAGGGTACGGCACTTCCCACTCGGTCAGGGATGGATCGTCGAGCGGCGTTTGGGCCTCGACTTGGGGTGCCTGGAGGGCAATCGCCCCCGCCAGAACGAACAGTAGTGAAGCGCGCATGCATGACTCCTCGATCGGATCCAACGTGTGTGGTATCAGTGAGGACACATCGACCGCGACTGATGCTGACAACGTGTGGTCCGACGGTCCTTTTCGCGAGGGTGATGCGGGGCGATCCGAGGGTGCTCGCGGCGGGCTAGGTGCGCACGATACGTTGCCGGTCCTCTCAATCGATGTTCCGAGGTCGCCGTGCATCCGCCGAAAAGCTATACCCGACGTGATTTCCTGGGGCACTCTGGCTCGTGTGCCGCCCACATCGGGATCATGGCGGCCGCGTCTCCGATGTGGTCGCGCCTGAAGTGGGGCTCTCAGGAGCGCTTCCCGGTAGACGCATCCGAGCCGTGGGGCCGCCTCGAGCGCATCTCCGAAGGGATCTGGGCGCTCGTCTCCACTCCGCTGGAGGATCGCACGACGCTGTGCAACGGCGGGATCGTCGCGGGGCGCGCCGGCGTGGTGGTCATCGAGAGCTTCGCGTCGGACGCCGGCTCACGGTGGATGGCGGACCAGGCGGCTCGACTGACGGGTCGCGAGCCGACGCACGTGGTGCTCACCCACTATCACGGTGACCACACGGGCGGCATGAGAGGATCCGGCGCGACCCCGGACGTGACGCTCATGGCTACTCCCGTCACGCGTGATACCGCGCTTGCCCGCAACCCGAACGCGCCGACCGACCTGCTGGAGGGCGTACGGGCCCTGGACGGACGGAGGCCAACCGAGATTGACCTGGGCGACCGATCACTTCTCGTCGTCCCCCGACGCGGGCACACGGACTCCGACGTGAGCATCGAGATCTCCGACCCGTCCGTCGTGTTCTGCGGCGACCTCGTGTGGAACGACATGTTCCCGAACTACGTCGACGCGGCTCCCGGTCGCTTGTCGCAGAACGTGCGCCTGATGCGACGTCGCGAAGCTACGACTTACGTGCCGGGGCACGGGCGGCTCGCCGACGATGCTGCCATGGGGCGCTACATCGATTTGCTGGACCATGTCGAGGCTGCGGCGCGGAGCGCGATGGAGCGTGGGGTCAGCGCTGAGGACGCGGGCGATGCCTACCGGCTTCCATCCGGGCTCGAGGATTGGACGCTCTTCAATCCGGGATACTTCGCGCGTGCGATCGGCGCTTGGATGACCGAAATGGGTGCCTCATGAGCTCGAGAGGAACGATCGCGATTCTGACCGGGGGCGGTGACGTCCCGGGTCTCAACCCCGCGATCCGGGCGGTGACGATCCGCGCCCTACGAGAGGGATACCGGGTGTTGGGAATCCGTCGTGGATGGAGGGGGCTCGTGGACGTGGTCCCGGACCCCGCGGCGGACAACTCCATGGCTGTCCAGGAGCTGACGTCCGACGTGGTGAAACGGGCGGGGAGAACCGGGGGGACGTTCTTGCATTCGTCACGGACGCGCCCCAGCCACCTTCCGATTGGGTTCGTGCCGCCGCACCTCACCGATACGTATCAGGATGAGATCAACGACGTCACGCCCTCGATCATCGCCAACCTGGAATTTCTCGGCGTCGACACCGTCATCCCGATCGGAGGCGATGACACGCTGTCGTACGGACAGCGCCTGCACACCGAGGGCGTGAAGGTCATCGCGATCCCGAAAACGATGGACAACGACGTGCCGGGCACCGACTACTGCATCGGCTTTAGCACCTGCGTCACGCGCACCATCGAGCTGGCGCATCGACTCAGAACGTCGGCGGGGTCCCACGAACGCATTCTCGTGATCGAGGTCTTCGGACGATACGCGGGGTACTCGGCGTTGGTCCCGGCGATGGCCGGTGCGTCCGACCGATGCGTGATTCCCGAGCATCCGTTCGATCCGGCGCACCTAACGCAACTCTTGGTCGAAGACCGGGATAACAATCCGAGCCGATACTCGGTGGTTATCGTCTCAGAGGGTGCGACCATGATCGGCCAGGACGACATGGTCTTCAAGGATGAGCAAACGGATCAGTACGGCCACAAGAAGCTCGGCGGTATCGGCGACCGGCTGTCGGATCGTATCCGCCAGCTGTCGCCTCAGTTCAACAACGGGCGGACCATCAACACGGTCAGTCAGCGTCTCGGCTACCTCGTCCGCTCGGGGGATCCCGATGCCCTCGACTCGATCGTGCCGATGGCGTTCGGCAACCTGGCCCTGGACCTCGTCCAGCAGGGCAAGAGCGGGCTGCTCGTCGCCGTGCGAAACGGTGTCTACGAGCCGGTGCCGATCGACCTGGTGGTGGGGGCGAGCAAGGTCGTCGACGTCGAGCAGTTCTACGCGACGGATCGGCTGCGGCCGAAGTTTACTGAGTTTGCGGGTAAGCCACTCTTTATCATGACGAGTGGGTGATACGTGGGCTGGCGATCACTTGCTCCTCTCTTCGCTCAGGCATCCCGCACGGCCCCGCCCCGTGAGCTCCGGGACGCAATGTCGCTACGAGAGGAGCAAGCGCTCGCCAGCCCACGCTCTCTGGGGACACAACCGCTGGGCCGCACGGCCCCGCACCGTGAGTTCCGGGACGCAATGTCGTTCCGGGAGGAGCAAGGCAATGCCAGCCCACGCTCTTGGGGGACACGCGTGAGGGCGGGGGGGGGGCTCGAACCGACTGGCGCGGGCACGGCCTCTTTCGTGTTCATGAGCTGCGGAACGTGAGGGCCGCATGAGCAAATACGATGTCGATATGGGGCGGAGGGCGGCTAATCACGTTCCGCTTTCGCCTTTGTCGTTTTTGCGTCGGGTTGCTGCGGTGTTTCCTCATCGCGCGGGCATTCGATACGCGGGAGTGGAGCGGAGTTGGGCGGAGGTCTATGCGCGGTGCTGTCAGGTCGCGGATGCGCTGCGGAAGCGCGGGGTGGGGAAGAACGACACGGTGGCGGTTTTGTGTCCGAACACGCCTGCGGCCGTCGAGCTCTCGTTTGCGGTTCCGATGGCTGGAGCCGTGCTCAACATGATCAACACGCGTCTCGACGCGGAGATGGTGGGCTTCATCCTCGACCATGGGGAGGCTTCGGTCTTCATGGTCGATCAAGAGCTCGCGGACGTCGGCGCTGAGGCGTTCCGGATCGCCGAGGCCGAGCCGGTGATCGTGGACATCAAGGACGCGACGCAGGGAGACGCCGATTCGATCGGGGCGCTGACGTACGAGGAGCTCGTGGCCGAGGGTGATGCCGATGCTGAATGGTATCTCCCCGACGACGAGTGGGACGCGATCGCGCTCAACTACACGTCGGGAACCACCGGCAATCCGAAGGGCGTCGTCTACCACCATCGTGGGGCCTATCTGAACGCAATTGGAAACGCGATGGATTGGTCGCTACCGCAGAACCCCATCTATCTGTGGACGCTGCCGCTCTTTCACTGCAACGGCTGGTGCTTCCCTTGGACGGTGGCCTCGGTCGGCGGCACGAACGTCTGCATGCGCGGCGTTGATCCGGGGGAGATCATCGACCTGATCGCTTCCGAGGGCATCACCCACATGTGCGGCGCCCCGATCGTCGTGAACATGGTGACCACCGAGGCGGAGCGACGCGGCGAATCTCTACCGCGTCCGATCCAGATGGCGACCGCGGGTGCGGCCCCTCCCGCGGCCGTGCTCGACCGAGCCGGGCGCATCGGGCTCGAGATCACCCACCTCTATGGTCTCACCGAGTGCTACGGGCCCAATACGATCTGCGCGTGGCATCCGGAGTGGAATGAGCTCCCAGCTGCCGAGCAGGCGACACTCAAGGCACGTCAGGGCGTGCCCTATGTGGTGCAGGAAGAGCTGACCGTTCTCGACCCTGAAACCATGGAGCCGGTGCCCACCGACGGAGAGACGATCGGCGAGGTCATGATGCGCGGGAACGTGCTCATGAAGGGGTATCTGAAGAACCCCACCGCGAGCATGCAGGCCTTCGCGGGCGGGTATTTCCATACCGGGGACCTCGCGGTCATGCACCCGGACGGCTACGTCGAGATCAAGGATCGCTCCAAGGACATCATCATCTCCGGAGGGGAGAACATCTCGTCGATCGAGGTCGAAGGCGTCCTCTACCGTCACCCGGCTGTCTCAGCCGCTGCGGTAGTCGCTAGGCCCGACGACCACTGGGGGGAAACGCCGTGCGCCTTCCTCGAGCTACGTGACGGTGCCGAGGCGACCGAGGCCGAAGTGATCGAGTTCTGCCGAGACAACATGGCGCACTTCAAGGCACCCAAGACGGTGTTGTTCGGGGAGTTGCCAAAGACCTCGACGGGCAAGATCCAGAAGTTCGTCCTGCGGGAACGAGCGCGGGCTCTGTAGCCCCCGGAGAGGGGAGGGCCCCCACGAGCGCGCGCTCATGGGGGGCGACCAGTCCTACCCTTCGTTACCGCCCAGAATGGCGTCGATCCGGGCAGACACGTCGGCGAGGTGCGCTTCGCTAACACGGTGCCGAATGCGACGTTCGGCCCGATTCACCTCGTCCTGGAGGTCCTTGAGTTGGGCCCGAACGAGAGGGCGGATGTCCGAGTTGCTCACGTCGGGCGCGGCGCCCTGGAACTGGTTGCCCTCCGGCTCCTCGGTCATGAGTGACTCCATCCGCTCCAGATAGGCGCGCTGGAGCGCCCTTCGATATCCCGAAATGGCCGCGGCCGTATCGAGGTCACCCCACACCGCATCTCGGACATCGTCGAGGAAGTCCACCAACGGATACGAACCGTCCGGTTGCGTTGCCTCCAGCTCCGACAGAATCGTCATGCGACGCGGGTCGAGGAGTCGGTTCAGGATCCCCGCCTGGCGGCGGCTCAGCGCGCGCAGCCCCCCGGTCTCCGGCCCGATCAGGTCGAGGATCTCGGGATCGTTCAGCCATACCGGCGCCTCGAAGACCTCCTTGGCGAGCCAGTCCATGGCCTGTTCCTGGTGGCTGCGATGCACGCCGTCGTACACGCTGCCTGACTGGTCCGCGGTCTTGAGATCGACGTGTACGCCGCCGATCAGCGTGAGCACGTGGCCGACGTATCGATTCCACTGACTGAGCGCTTCGCCATAGATCTCGCGCAGGTCGGAGTAGTCCTCTCCGGGCTTCGTCGTCCACTCGACCAGATTCGATACGATTCGCTTCAAATTCGCCATCCCGTACTCGCTCGCTCGCACGGGATCGTCGCCCATGTCCTCGGTCTGAGCCCTGGGATCCGCCACGCCCAACCCGCCCTGAGGCAGGTACTTGTACATGCGGTCGTGGGCCTTCGCGACGATCCATCCGTCGAGCGTCTCCAGCTCGTCTGTCGGCGTGGCCGCATCGGGAATCACCCGGTAGCCCCAATTCACCGCGTAGTGGTCGTACACCCCGATGCGCCTGAGGAAGTCCTCGGGCTCGAGGCCGTCGCCGGGCTGCGCGATGTAGTTCTGGCGCGCGTAGTCCATGATCGTGGGAGCGACGCCCATCTGGCTCGTGAACGTCGCCGAGCGCAGCGAGTCGACCGGGTAGGACGAGCTCGCGACCATGTTGTGCGGTAGCCCGATCGCATGGCCGATCTCGTGCGTGATGACCTGCTCCATCGCCTCGGACATCAGCCGATCCGTGAGCGGGAGCTGACGAGCGTCGGGGTTCGCCGCACCGGTCTGCACCATCATCCAATTGCGGTACGAGCGCATGTGGTTGTGGTACCACACGATGTCGGACTCGATGATCTCACCGGTCCGCGGATCGGACGTGCTCGGGCCCTGGGCGTTCCGCGTCATGCTCGCAGACCAACGCACGACCGAGAAGCGAACGTCCTCGGGATCCCAGTCCGGGTCTTCCTCAGGGGAGGGTGGATCGAGTACGACCACGGCATTGCGGAAGCCTGCCGTCTCGAAGGTGGCATTCCAGTTCTCGACCCCCTGCCGCACCGCGCTCCTCCACCGTTCCGGGGTCGCCGGATCGATGTAGTACGTGATGGGCGTGATCGGCGTCACCAGCTCTCCGCGGGCGTATGCCGCCGGGTCTGAGGGCTCGAGTCTCCAGCGACGGATGAACGTTTCGGTGGCGGCCTTCTGCTCGTCGAGCCCGTAGTTGATTCGCTCGATCGAAAAGAAACCGACGCGCGGGTCGGCAATCCGCGGGCGCATCGGCTCCTTGGGGAGCAGGACCAGCGACTGGTTCATCTCCATGGAGATCGTGTTGGCCTGCTCGTCGGACGGCGGAGAACTCGCATCGTAGGTGAGGATGTGGCGGACGTTCACGTTGAGCGGATAGCTGCGCATGCGTCCGATGAAGCTCCTCGTCGGGTCGAGCCGGCGGACGCCGTAGTCTTGGCGCTGAGCTGGCCTCAGCCCTGAGATCGACGGAGTGTCGCCCTCGTAGAAGTCGGTCACGTCGATCACCGAGGTGGTGCCGTCCGGCCCACGAGCCTCGATATCGAATGCGTGCAAGATCGGGGCGAAGTAGTTCGCCCGGACGGACAGCGCGATCGCCAGCGTGTCATCCGCGACAGCCTCTCCCGAATACTTTCGCAGGAGCATGCGCTCGTCCCTGCGTTCGAAGCGCACCATCTGACGGTTGATCGCTACCCCGGCCGGTGCGAAGCCCCCCATGCCCGGCTGAACGCCCGAGAGGCGGCTGATCAGCAGCATGTCACGGCCAAGCAAGGAGTCCGGGATCTCGAAGAAGTAGTCGCTGTCCACCTGATGAACGGCGAAGAGGCCTTCGTCCGTGATGGCGTCATCACCGATCACGTCCTCATAGGTCGGTTCGCTGTCGTCGTCGGTGCCTTCGACGGGCTGGGCTTCGCCGAGATCCGAGGGTGTTGGCCCCTCGGGTGCCGGGGTACTACCGCCGCACGCGGCGAAGAAGAGCGCTGCGGCGGCTAGGGCCGTCCAGGACGTGGCTTTCACAGACATGGTCTCGATCGGGTCTCATGGGCTGATTCGCGGTGTCGACCGCAGGAGCGGACAAAACGAGCGGGACCCCTCGATTGGGGCAATGCCCGAAGGCGCGTGCCGTGATCGGAACCATGTGTCGAGTCCGCACCATGCGCGCACATGGGGCTGCACTGTCGTAGCCCACGTGTCGTATGGAGATTGAACGCACCGGAACCCGGGCGTTCGCCAGCTGGAGCTTCCCACCGACTCGGAACGTGAGACCGACATGCGTCGACGTGAATTCCTTGGACAGGCCACGGCCCTCGGCGCAGCCGCGTGGCTGGCTCCCAGCGCGGTGGCGCGCGGTCAAGAATGGAATGCAGGGGACGTCGCACACATGCTCCCGACCGTGAGCGACGATCGGATCCGCATCAAGTTTTCCTTAGGCGACCCGACCGAGAGCGCACCGATCCTCAGGGTCGCCGGACGCGTTTTCACTGCTCGGGCGACTGATACGCAAGGACGCTTGTGGTCGGTTGACGCAACCGGCCTCGACCCGGCCACGCGGTACGACTTGGCGCTCGAGAACGATCGTGGGAGCTCCCTGTGTGATCCGTGGCCACTCACGACGTTTCCCGCGATTACAGACCCGGTGTCGAGCGTTCGTTTGCTTGTATTCACATGTGCGGGTGGGCGCTTTCTGCCCATGGAAACGAAGCATCGTTTGCTCGCGCGTGCCCTGTCGTTCGACCCGAATGCGATGATCGCGATCGGAGACCACGTGTATTGGGACCTCCGGCGCACCGGAATGGGTTCGACGCCGGCTTCGATCGAGTTTGCGGGGCGCTTCGACCGAAGCCTCCCGGTGCTCGGCAGCCAGAACGAGGCCGTGCTCCAACGTGTTGTCGACTCGCAGGTGGCGGACTTGTACGAGACCAGCTTGCGCTCGACGCCGGTCTTTTTCGTGCAAGACGACCACGACTACTTCGAGAACGACGAGGCCGACTCGGAGATCGTGACGTTCCCGCCGGACGACTTCATGATGCGTCTCGCCCGCTCGTCGCAACTGCTCTACTACCCCGAGTTCCTTCCCGACGCCTCTCGGCCACGCGGACTCCCGGGCTCGGCGGCGGCCGATCGGCCCGGAGGGGTCAGCGAGTCGTTCGGCACGCTTCGTTATGGGGCGCTGCTCGAGATGCTTCTCTACGACTGCCGGCGCTTCATGACGCTGAAGGGTCCGACTGCGACGTTCGTCCCCGAGGAGGTCGAGAGGTGGATGATGAGCCGGATGGCGGCTGGAGATACGCAGCACTTGGTGCACGTGCCTTCCACCCCGGTCGGGTGGACCGCTGGGAAGTGGGGCGAGTGGTACCCCGACGTCCTGGACGAGGATGGCCGGCTCAGCGACTCGCTCGAGAAGTTTCTCTGGCAGGAGGGGTGGAGGGGCCAGCACGACCGGCTGCTCGCGGCGTCCTCGGGCATGGACCGCATACCGCTCTGGATCAGCGGCGATCTGCACAGTCTCGGGGAGTGCCGGATCCAGCGAAGCGGCGATATCGACCTGAGCGCCAACCCCGTCGTCTCGGTCCTGTCCGGACCGCTCGGTACCGGACGTGGTGGTTGGCCGTCGCAATTCCGAGGGACCCGCGGCCTCACGCCGGGCTCTCTGGACGTGGATGAGGGGCTTCCGTGCCTCGAGGAGAATGGCTTCACGCTTCTAGACGTGACGCCCGACTCGATCACCGTCCGACTCTTCCGTTGGAGCAACCGTGAGGATCCGATCGAAGCCATCGACTCGCTTCAGCCCTTTCGTGTGACCGAGCTGCAGAGGACCCGGTGATGGCGGGAGGCACTCGGTGACGCGGCGCCCCGTCTTCTGGATCGCCTTCGTGGGCCTGGGCCTCGCCGGGACCATCACTGCGCTTCAGCTCTTCTCGGTGGCGCTTCCGAACATCTCTCTGGACATCACCATGGACCGCGGCGCGGCGATCGCCGATGCCGCGGCGCTCGCCGAGCGGTACGAATGGGGCCCGTCAGATGCTCGTTCCGCGGCCTCGTTCGGGTTGGCGGACTCGCAGGTGCAGACGTACGTCGAGCTCGAGGGCGGCGGGCGGGATGCCTTCCAGGCGCTTACCGACGCTGGCGTCTACGAGCCCTATCAGTGGGTCGTCCGTCGATTCGCTGAGGATGAGGTCGAAGAGGCCCGTGTCCGCTTCTCGCCGAGTGGTAGGGCCTACGGGTTCCGGCTGTCGCTCACGGAAGACGATCCGGGCGACGGGAATCTCGACGAAGCCGCGGCGATCACCGTCGCCGAGTCCGGTGTCGCCGAATGGGGCGTGGACGTCGGCTCGTACGCATTGATCGAGTCGTCCGATGAGACGCTTCCGGGGGGCCGGGTAGACCACACCTTCGTGTACGAGCATGACGATCTGACGGTGGCCGACGCCCGGTTCCGAATGCGCGTCGTCGTGGCGGGCGGGGTGCTCGCGCAGCTCACGCACTTCGTGCACGTGCCGGAGGCGTTCTCCCGGCAGTACGCAGACATGCGTTCCACGAACGACGCGATCGCGCTGGTGTCTCAGTCGATCTTCCTGTTGTTCTTCGTGTTGCTGGGCGCGGGGGTCGGCTCGGCGCTCCTACTACGGAGGCGCTGGATCGAATGGCGGAAGCCGCTCGCATGGGGCGGAGTGGTCGCTCTGCTCTTCGGGCTCAACTCGGCGAACACGCTCCCACTCTCGTGGATGCTGTACGACACGGCGCTTTCCGCGAACACTTTTGTGTTCCAGCAGATCGCGGCGGCCGGAGCCATCGCGATCCTCGGGGCGCCGGTCCTCGCGTTCTTCTTCATGGCGGGAGAGTCGCTGGGCCGGCGCGCGTTCCCGGGTCACCTCCAGCAGTGGCGCCTCTGGTCCCCCGACGTCGCCGCGTCGAATACCGCCCTGGGCCTGACGGTGGCGGCGTACGTGCTGACCGGCATACAGCTCGGATACGTCATCGTGTTCTATCTCGGGACCGCGCAGCTGGACGGGTGGTGGTCTCCGGCCGACGCGCTGGTACAGCCGGACCTGCTCGCCACCTATATGCCGTGGCTCCAGGCGGTATCCGTCGCATTCTTCGCGTCCTTCTGGGAGGAGAGCATCTTCCGCGCGGTACCCATCGCGTGCGCAGCGCTGATCGGGGCGCGATACGGGCGGAAGAACCTCTGGGTTTGGGGCACGGTCATCCTGTCGGCCGTCGTCTTTGCGGCTGGCCACGCCAACTACCCGCAGCAGCCGTCCTACGCGCGTGTGATCGAGCTCACGCCCCCCGCCGTCATGTGGGGCAGCGTGTACGTGTTCTTCGGCCTGGTCCCGACGATTCTGGCGCACTTCCTTTACGATCTCGCGCTCATTTCGACTCTCCTGTTCGCGTCGGATGCGATCATCGACCAGGGCGTGGTCGTGCTCGTCGGGTTGGTGCCGCTCGCGATCGTTCTGCGAGCGCGTAGAGGCGGAAAGGGTCGCTCTCACGCGCCGGAATGGGCGTACAACCGGGCGTGGTCACCACCCGAGAAAGCGGTAGAGCCGGTGCCGGTTGAAACCGCGGTGCTCGAGGCACCTCCGGTGGAAGCCGCCGACGCGGACGAGGCGCCGAAAGCGCCGGCTGTGCCGAGCGCACAGCCCGATCCGGAGCGACCACCCGCCTTCCCGCCGTGGGCGATCTATGCGTCCGGACTGGTGGGCCTCGCGCTCTGGGTCACCGCGATGGCGATCCGTCCCGCCACGCCGACGCTCGACGCGAGCCGGACCGAGGTCGTCGTCGCCGCCCGTGCCGAGCTGAGCGCTCGCGGAATCGATCTGGAGCCGTGGACTGCGACGGCCTTCACGACAGCTGGCCGAGCCGGGGCTCACGAGTATGTGTTGGACCAGGTGGGGCTCACCGAGGTCGAAGCCATCAGTGGCGCCTACCTGCCGAACCCGCAGTGGATCGTGCGCTTCGTGAACTGGGATGCCGCTCCCGAGGAGCGGGTCGAAGAGTTCCAGCTCTTCCTGGACGGAGGCGGGCACGTGACCCGTTTCGCGCATCGCCTGCCGGAGGGCAGGGCAGGAGGCCAGTTGGACGAGGTAGCCGCCCGGGCGCGCGTGTCTGAAATCCTTCGGGCGGAGTCGATGCCGCTGGATCTTCTCGAGATCGGCGCGGAGGAGACCACCCACCCCAGCCGGACCGACTGGGACTTCACGTTCCTCGATCCGTCGGTCCTGGCCGGGGTCGACGGCGAGGCACGCGTATCCGTGGATCTCGCGGGAGACGACGTCGCAGACGTAAGGCGTTTCGTTCACGTGCCGGAGGAATGGCAGCGCGAACAACGTGAGGGGGACAGTCGTCGATTCCTCGTGTTTGGCGGCCTCGCGGTCATGCTCGGTCTGGCGTTCGCCGCGGCCGCGATCGTAGCGATCGTCGTCTGGAGCCGTGGCAACCTCCAGGCGCATGTGGCCGTGAAGGTGGGGGCGGCAGTGTTCGTCACGCTCTCGCTCTCCGCGGCCAATAGTTGGCCCGCCAGCCTCGCGGTCTTCTCGACCGCGCAGCCCTTCGCGTTCCAAGCCTCAGGCGCTGCGATTGGGTTGCTTCTGATCGGCCTGGTGGCGGCGGGTGCCGTGGGCCTCGTGGCGGCGCTCGGTCACTCGTGGTTCGAAGACGAGACGAGAAGACCAGCGCCATCGGGCTTGGGTGTGGCGCTGGGGCTGCTCCTCGCTGGCGTCGGGGGATTCGCCTCTGTGCAGGCACCGGGCTTGGTCGCGCTGCCCGACTATTCGGGTGCGGCGACCGTGGTGCCGGTCCTGGTGAGCGCGCTGGATGGGATCACGCCGCTGCTTTTCCTCACCTCGTTCATCCTGACGCTCGCGGCGGCCAGAAGACGTCTGAGGGGGCACCCCATCTACGGGACGGTCACGGGCTTCACGATCTTCGCGGTGGGCGTCGTGATCGTACCGAACGGATTGCAGGAATCGTTGTTGACGTGGGCCGTCAGCGCGGTCGTCGCCGCCGTGCTCTTCCGCGCGGTCATCGACATGTGCTCGAGGGCGCCGGCCATGGTGCCGATCCTGGTGGGTGCCGTCGCCGTCGCCGATGCGATCGGCTCGGCGCTCGTGGGCGCTTATCCGCAGGCCCGACTCGGTGGTGTTCTCGGCGCAGTCGTCGCGATGTGGATCGCGATCCAGTGGGCCAAGGCCCTGACGCGGCCGGAGCCCGTCCGGTTGACCGCCTGAGCCGTCTTCGTTTACCCTTCGCGCTGCAACAGCTCATCGAGACCGGTTGAGGGACAGGCCCTTTGACGCCGGGGCAACCTGCGGAAGGTGGCAATTTCGCAAGGTGCCAACTCCTACGGTGGACGAAGAGTCCAGCGGTAGATGAGTCGCCCTCCGGGTTCACGCTCGGACGCCAGTGCTTGGGCGTCGATCTCTAGGAGTCCGATGAGGACATTCCAGGAGAATCGACATGACTTGCACCGCATCAGCCGCCGCCGCTTCCCTCGACGCGTACTGTGCCACAGGCACGTCCCCGGGAGTATCGGGAACGAGTCACCCCCGCATCGAGGCTTCGGTCGCGCTGGCTTCGCCGAACACCGCTCGCGCGCAGCCAGACCTCAGAGGTGGGACGATGAGTGCCGCCGAGAACGGAGTGCGCTCAGCTCGCCCGAACCCGACGCCGAGGACGGGCACTATTCGGGTGCGTATTGCTCCCGGAGCATGACCTTCCGGACCTTCCCAGTTGCTCCCATGGGCAGCGATTCGACGAAGATTACGTCGTCGGGCAGCTGCCACTTGGCCAGCGTGGAGGAGAGGTACTCGAGCACGTCTTCCTTGGTCGGTGTGCTGCCCTCTGCGGGAACCGCGATCATGAGGGGGCGTTCTCCCCACTTCTCGTCCGGAATGCCGATCACGGCAGCCATGACGATATCGGGATGCCCCATCGCGGTGTTCTCCACGTCGATCGAGCTGATCCACTCGCCGCCCGACTTGATCAGATCCTTCGCGCGGTCGGTGATCTGGATGTACGACTCGGGATCGATCGTCGCGACGTCACCGGTGGGAAACCAGCCGTCGTCCGTCAGACGGTTCTCGTCGTCCTTGAAGTAGCCGTCGATCACCCAGGGTCCGCGGACCTGGAGCTCACCGAACGCCACTCCGTCGTGGGGAAGCCGCGTACCGTCCTGGGCCAAGATGCGGATCTCCACGCCAAACGGGGGGCGACCCTGTTTGGTCTGGAAGTGCGAGTACTCCTCGACGGACTGCTCGCGGTGGGCGGGCATGAGCGTGTTCACCGACCCGAGCGGGCTCGTCTCCGTCATGCCCCAGGCATGCCGGAACTCGATGCCGAAGTCACCCTCCATAGTCGCCATCAGAGATCGTGGCGGCGCGGCCCCGCCCACGACGACCATGCGCAGAGCCTCGGGCTTGGTGTCGTTCTCCTTCCAATACTGGACGAGGGGGATGAACACGGATGGCACACCCGCGCAGTAGGTCACGCGCTCGTCCGCCATGAGCTCCGTCAAGGCAGGAGGGTCGTAGCGTGGACCGGGGAAGACGATCTTCGCGCCGGTAGCTGCGGCCGCGTAGGGCATGCCCCACGCACACGCGTGAAACATCGGCACGATCGGGAGCACGACGCTTGCTGCCGACAGGCCGAACACATCAGGCAACGCCACGCCCATCGCATGCAGCACCGTCGACCGATTGCTGTACAGCACGCCCTTGGGATGTCCGGTCGTCCCGGACGTGTAGCACAGCGCCGCCGCCGTGTTCTCGTCGAGCGTGGGCCATGCGAAGTCGGTGTCGCCGTCCGCGATGAAGTCCTCGTAGGCGACGGCATTGGGGAGCGATGTCTCCGGCATGTGCTCGGCGTCGGTGAGGACCACGACCGTCTCAACGCTCGTGAGCTGGTCCGCCACGGCTTCCACGAGAGGCAGGAAAGTCGAATCGATGAACAGGAGCCGATCCTCGGCGTGGTTCACGATGTACACGAGCTGCGTGGGGTGGAGCCTCGGGTTCAGCGTATGACAGACCGCCCCGATACCGGAAACGCCATAGTAGAGCTCAAGGTGACGGTACGTGTTCCAGGCGAGGGTCCCCACTCTATCCCCTTCGGCGATTCCTCGTACCGACAGCGCGCTGCCGAGCTTACGAGAGCGATCGCGCGCATCCCGCCACGAGTATCGATGGATGGGTCCCTCGACCGTCCTCGACACGATCTCCTGATCCGGATACACACTCCCAGCGTGCTCAATCAGCGACGAAACGAGGAGGGGCATGTCCATCATTCGGCCCAGCATTGGTATTCCTCCGTGGCGGTCCATGCGTCGCTTTAACGGGAGCCGAACGTATGGACTGCGAAAGACGGCGAACAGCAAACTCAATGGACAGGACATCGGCGCCGACTCCATACTTGAGTCGGCTCGGCGAGTCATGGATCCACCTAGGGCGTCCGAAGCGGTTGTCGAGTCGAGGACCCGACTGCACGCCGCTGTCCGACGGAGGCTCGAGGGCTGATGCGCGACAAGATCGGCTACTACGCGCTGGTAACGTTCATCGTCCTGCTGTGCATCTCGTCGGCGATCTTCATCGGGTACCACACCTTCCAGGGCTTGAAGGTGGGGTGGCGATTGATTCCTCTCATGTCGGAAATCGCCGAGGGACAGCGCGGGTGGGCCTTGATCTATGTGATCGGCTTCAGTGGCATGGTCGCCTACCTGATCAGCCAATCAATCGGGACCGCGTGGGCCTCGATCCGCAAGCGTGAAGACGCCGCCGGGATGGTGGCCGAGGCGATTCCGAAGATCATCATCGCCGGCCTGGGTATGCCACTGTGGGCGATCCTCATCGCTGCCGGTGGACTGCTATGGCCCGTTCTGGGCCTGGGCCTATTCGTCTCCCGCTGGCGCAAGGAGCGCGTCAGTGACTACGAGGAGCAGGAGAGCTACGAGGACCTGGTCGACGATATCCGGGAGGAGAGGCAGCGCTCGGGCTGATTCGAGCGGGCCGCATTGTCACCCTCATGGTCTGCTCGAGGCGCTGTGCTAGAGAACCCGCGAGAGCAACACGGCCAGCGTGCCTATGGTCATGATGATCGCCGGCAAGACGAGCGCCAAGCCCAACGAGAAGGTGAGCCCCATCCGAAAGAGGGCCGGTCCCACAGGGCGAACGTCGCGGCCCCAGAGCTTGGTGATGATGATCTCGATCGCCGGCCCCAGCGTATAGCAGACGTTCGCCATTACGCCGAAGACCACGATCGGTACCCAAATGAACCGTCCCACACCGGCGGCGTTTGACGGCAGCACTAGCGACTGGAGGAACAAAAGCCCCACGGTCGTGAGGCCAGCACCGCCAACGAGCAGGTTGAACGGCCACCGGCGCTTCTCCCACCACTTGATGATCGAGAGCGAATCTCGGGCAGCCGGTGCCGGATAGAGGAAGTCGGCCAAGCTGGTGCCTGAACTCTCGAGCGCGTCCGGATCGCCCTCATCGGTCAGGATCGTGACTCCTGGATCAGTCATCGCCTTCTCGGTCCCTGGGCTTTGATAGGGGTAACAAACACACATCGTGCCCTGTTAGGTAGACTACTTTGCGACGCAAAACACACCCAATGCAAAGGCAAGGCCCGTGCCCTCCCTGGAGGAGCGGTTTCGCTGACCGTAGGTTGCCGGCCATGACGAACCAGAACTTGCTCCTCGAGGAGCTCACGTGGCCCGAGGTCGGGCAGGCGATCGAGGGTGGTTTCACGACCGTGCTCGTGGCCGTCGGCGCCGTCGAACAGCATGGTCCTCATCTGCCTCTTCTGGTGGACGCAGCCCGCGGTGACCGACTCGCGCTGGAGGTCGCACGCAGGTTGGGCCAGTCGCTCGTCGCACCCACGATCCGCGTTGGATGCTCGGAGCACCATATGGGTTTTCCAGGCACGCTGTCCCTTCGCAGGCAGACACTCGAGGCCATCTGTATGGACTACGCCGTGAGCCTGTCACGCCACGGATTCACGCGCGTGTGTTTCCTGCCGTCACACGGGGGCAACTTCGGACCCCTCGCGGAAATGTTGGCCGACCTCCGGGCGGCCGTGGCACCGAACTGTCAGGTCGATGCGTACATCGACCTCATGGGTTTCATGAAGTATTGGCAGGACGCCGTGAAGGCGGAGGCCCCTGAACTCGTGGGGCGCGTGGGAGGCCACGCGGACATCTCGGAGAGCTCCGAGATGTTGTGTATCCGCCCCGATCTGGTGCGCGAGGACCGAGCGGTAGAGGGGCACGTCGCCGAGTTCGACGACGCTCTCGCCCAGCGCATATTCCGAGATGGCCTTCGCTCCGTGACACCGAACGGAGTGCTTGGAGACGCGCGCGGTATGAGCGAGGCGATAGGCGAGCGCTGCATCGCGAACGCCGCCGACGGAATGGCGGCGGCGCTCAGCGAGCAGTCATGAGGCGGTGGGGGACCGCCTAGCCCCCGCCCATCAGCGGGTCGGTGACGCCGAGGACATGCACGGCGATGAGGCCGAGGATGCCCACCACGAGCAAGTAGTAGATCGCCGGGAGGATCGTCTTTCGAAGCGTGTTGCCTTCCTTGCCGAGCAACCCCACGGTCGCCGAAGCCGCGACCACGTTGTGGATCGCGATCATATTGCCCGCCGCAGCGCCCACGGCCCCGAGCGACACGATCATCACCGTCGACATCGTGAGCCGCTCGGCGACACCGTATTGGAACGCCGAGAACATCAGGTTGCTGACCGTGTTCGACCCGGCGATGAACGCTCCCATAGCCCCGGTGATAGGGGCGAAGAAGGGCCAGACCGGGCCGACGCTGCCAGCCACCCACTCAGCCATCGCGAGCGGCATCGACAGGATCATGGCTCCGTTCACGTCCGAGTTGATGTAGATGCGCACCATCGGGACCGTGAAGACCAGCACGACCCCCGCACCTGCTAGGACCTTCCCGGACGACTTGAATGCGTCGACAACGTCGGAAGCCTTCATCCTGTGCAGGAACGCGGTGATTCCAACGACCACCAGAAGGACGGTTCCGGGTAGATAGAGCGGCTCGGTCGTACCGGTGATTCCCGAGCCAAGGATGTCGTTCCAAGTGATCGCCTGCTCACGAAGCCATCCCTTCAGACCGAGGTCGTCGTACCTCGTCACGACCAGCAGGGCGCCGAGCAGAGCGTACGGCGTCCACGCCATGATGCCGCTGATGCCTCGTTCCGGGACGTCGGCCAGCTCATCTTCGATGCCGCTGACCCAGTCGTCTTCCCAGCGATCTCGGGGCGGGAAGTCCCACGTGTCCTTCGGGATCAGGAATCCAGCCCGAGCGAGTGGGACGACGATCGCGAGCCCGATCGGCGCGCCGATCAGCGAGGGGAACTCGGGGCTCCAGAAGGTGCCGATGATCACGTAGGGAATCGTGAAGGCGACTGAGCCGAGGATCGCGAAGGGCAGTATCGACAGGCCCTCGGTCCAGGACCGATTCGCTCCAAAGAAGCGCGTCATCATGACGACCATCCACGTCGGCATGAGCACGCCGGCAATCGCGTGCATGATCACGGCCTTCGCCGTGACCGCGTTCAGGTAGTCCTGCATGATCCAGCCTGCCGCGGCCAAATCGGCGGCGAATGCCTCCCCGCCGAGCCCCCCCTGGACACCGACCATGATCGGCGTGCCGACCGCGCCGAACGTGACCGCGGTGCTCTGGACCATCATTCCGAGCATGACCGCTGTCGCGGCCGGGAAGCCTAGTGCGACGAGAAGGGGCGCACACACCGCGGCGGGCGTTCCGAAGCCGGCCGCACCCTCGATGAACGACCCGAAGAGCCACATGACGATGATGACCTGAACGCGCCGGTCATCGCTGATGCCGTCGAAGCTCCGGCGAATCGCGGCGACCCCGCCAGACCGCTCGAGGGTGTGGAGCAGCAGGATCGCGCCGAAGATGATGAAGAGCAGATCGAACGATAGGAAGAGGCCCTGGATCGATGCGGCCACGATGCGCGTCACGTCCATCTGCCATGCGAACAGTCCGACAGCCACAGCGGCCAAATACGCGGCGGGCATCGCCTTCTTCGCGGCGACGCGGAAGCCGACGAGTAACACTCCGCCCAACGCGATTGGGAAGAGTGCCAGCGCGGCCTGCAGTCCGAGGCCCATTAGAACGCCACCCCCAGTGCATCACACAAGAACCTCATGAGTGGCGTACCGACCTTGAATAGGTCCGTCAGCCTCTTGGGAAGATCAGGTGCGGTCAGGAACGACTGGGGGAGCTGTTTGACCGCGATGAAGTCTTTCCATTTCAGGTCTTCGATGAGCGGGTGCTCGGGGTCGAAGTCCTTGGGTGGACGCTTGAGGCGGTCACCCGACAACTCGACGGTCTCGCGGAATTTCTTGCCTCGCGACGCTTTCTTCCATGCCGCAGGCTCCTCGACGATGTGCTCGCGAATCGCGCGGAGGGCCTTGCCGTCCGGGTGCCAGATGCCGAAGGTCGCGAAGACCGAGCCCGGCTCGATGTGCACGTAGTAGCCGGGAGCGTGCGCGTCCTTCGAGCGATCGTGCCTAAAGTGGATGCCGGTGTGCGTTTTGTAAGGGCTTTTGTCTTTCGAGAACCGTACGTCGCGGTAGATCCGGAAGAGCGACCGGGGCGTGGCCATGAAGTGCGGGCTGAGCTTCTGCAGATGCGGAGCGAAAGCCTCGATGAAGCGGAGCGAGGGGTCCTTCACGGCCGATTCGTACCGGCCCTTGTTCTCGGCAAACCACTCGCGGTCGTTGTTGTCGGCCAGGTCCTTCATGAACTGGAAGGTGCCTTTCGTGAAGTACTTCTCGGCCACGACTCGTGCCTCCCTCGAGGGTTGCTAGGGTGGATAAGGGACGGAGCGGGAGCCTTCGGGACAAGTACGCAGATGACTCGACGCGCTTGTGGCGCATGCGACGGACCCGTCAACGTTGCAGGGGGGTGGTGACGGGCGCATCCTGTTCGCAGCAGAATCGTTTCCCTGGATCCCGGAGCCACCGTTGGGTTGGAGAGCTTGCTGCGACTTGTTGATCCCGCACTCACGCACTCCGAGCAATGACTGACGAGCGGAAATATCACGACGATGAGGTCGAGCGAATCTTCGAGCTCGCGTCGAATACGGCGGAGACTGGACGGCCCGTCCTATCCGGAGACGCCGGGCTCACGCTCGCCGAGATCCAGGATGTCGGTCGTGAGGTGGGCATGGAGCCGGGCAGAATCGCGGAGGCCGCGCTCGCGATCGATTCGCGGGCGGGCGTCCTGGCCCGTGAGAGGTTCCTTGGGATGCCCATCACGGCGGGGCGAAGGTTGGACCTGCCCAGGGATCTGACAGATCGGGAGTGGGAAATTCTCGTCGGTGACCTTCGCGAGACCTTTGGTGCGCGAGGGCATGTCGTTTCGCATGGCGGAATCCGTGAGTGGTCCAACGGCAACTTGCAGGTCTTCTCGGAGCCGACCGCGACGGGCCATCGTCTGCGCATGAGGACGCTCAAGGGCACCGCGAAAGCGGCCGTCTCGATCGGGACGGCGGGGCTCGTGATCGGGGTCGCGCTGAGCACGCTTTTCTTCTTCGAGGACCTCGGACGCGCCGCGATGGTGATCCCCACGCTCATGACGCTCGCCGGCGCAGGGACCTTGGCTGCGAACATGCTCAGGTTGCCGCGGTGGGCTCGGCGACGCGAAGAGCAGATGGAGTACATCGCGGGGCGGGCCACAGCGTTGCTTGCCGAGCCGCCGCCGGAAGACGCCCCAACCCCGACCGAGACGACGTTTGATACGTAGCTGGAAGACATGGGTGGGCCTGCTGACTTCGGCGTTCTTTCTCTGGCTGACCTTCCGCGGCGAGGATCTCGGGGAGATCTGGTGCCAGTTCATGTCGGGTGACCCGTACTGGCTCATGCTCGCGGGGGCCATCGCCACATCCGGCGGGCTGATCCGCGCGCTTCGTTGGCGGCTCCTGCTGAGTCCGCTGAAGGTCGAGACCTCGCTCCATTCCAGATGGGCGGCGCTGAACATCGGCTTCATGGTCACCAACGTATATCCCGGCCGGTTGGGTGAGATCGTGAGGCCTCTGGCGCTGAGCCGCATGGCTCCCGTGACCATGTCGGGCGCGCTGGGCACGGTCGTGCTCGAGCGCGTTCTCGATACCGTCGCCCTCGTGCTGCTCCTTTTGATCTCGTTGCTGGCCCCGACCTTCCCGTCGGATGCGACGGTCCTCGGTCGCCCGATCGGGATCGCGGTGATCGCCGCGGTCGTGCTCGCCGTGACCATTCTCGTGCTGATGGTCTGCATCATCGTATGGCCGTCTCGACTCACCGTCGTGGCCGTGGGGCTCGCTCGGCGACTGCCGGGGCATCTCGACGATGGTCTGGCTGAGAAGCTCGAGTCATTCGTGTCCGGCCTACAGCTCCTGCGCCGCCCCGCAGCCATGGTTCAGGCCATGGCGTGGTCGCTCCTCCTCTGGGTGTGGATGGCCGGTTCGTTCTGGGCTGGCTTCAGGGCGTTCGGCATCGAATTGGGTGCTATGGCCGCACTGTTCACGCAGTGTGCGGTGTCGGTCTTCGTCGCGATTCCGGCGGCGCCCGGCTTTTTGGGAACGATGCAGGCAGGCATCGCGGTGAGCGTGCACGAAGTGTTCGGTGTGGCGGCGGGCCCGACGCTGTCGCTGGCCATCGGGTATCACCTCGCGGGCTTCATCCCCGTCACGCTGCTCGGCCTGTACTACGCCTCGCGCCTCGGCCTGCGGGTCGGCGCCGTCGAGTCTGAGACGGAGAGCGCGTTGGAACGAGAGACCGAGTCCGACTGACCGGCGGCGCGGCGCCTACGGGTACAGCCGCTCCGTATCCCAGCCATCTCCAGACCGTTCGAACACGAGGCGATCGTGTAGCCGGTTCGCACGTCCCTGCCAGAATTCGATCCGCGCGGGATCGAGGCGGTAGCCTCCCCAGAACGTGGGCAGGGGGATGTCCCCGTCGGCGAACTGCTCCGTGACTTCCGTGACACGAGCCTCGAGTGCTGCGCGCTCGTCAAGGCGCTGACTCTGCTTCGAAGCCCACGCGCCGATTTGGCTTCCACGTCCGCGAGTCGCGAAGTAGGCGGCACTCTCTTCCTCCGAGATGCGCGCGACCGCTCCGGCGACCCGAACCTGCCGATGCAGGACGGCCCAGTGGAAGCACAGTGCCGCCTTGGGCGTCGCATCGATCTCCTTGGCCTTGCGGCTCCCAAAGTTGGTGAAGAACACGAAGCCTGCCGCTTCGGCCTCCTTCAGGAGGACCATCCGGACAGATGGAGCCCCATCTTCCGAGACCGTCGCGAGCGACATCGCCTCGGGCAGGAGGATTCCCGATTCGGTGGCCGCCTCGAGCCAGGCGCGAAAAAGCTCGATGGGGTCCATATCATCAGCTGCATCGGGCAGGCCCGACGCGACGCCCTGACCGAGCGTGAGGACCGTCTTGATCGATGATTTGATGGACATGAGGTGGAAGGTGCTCAGGGATGCCGATGCCGACAAGGACCGATTGACGGCGCGTCCGCGGTGTGTACCTTTCTGCTATATCCCCCCCCCATGGGGGGGGGGTGTGAGTCTCGAAGATGCCTCCAGATCAGGGCAGACTGGAATGATGGAAGAGCGGACCACCGATATTGTTCGGCGCCTGAAGAGCGTGGAAGGGCACGTGCGAGGAGTCGAGCGCATGGTCGAGGAGGGGGAGTATTGCATCGATGTGGTCAATCAGATTCTGGCGATCCAGAGGGCGCTCAAGCGCGTGAGCAGCCTCATGCTCGATCAGCATCTCCATCACTGCGTCACCCGCGCAATTCGCGGCACCGACGATTCTGAGAAGGAGCAGGTTCTCGGAGAGCTACTTCAGGTCTTCGAGGCCACAGGAAAGGCCTAAACGAGGGGTACACATGACGAGCAAGACAGTGAAGGTGCCGGGCATCAGTTGCGGGCACTGCGTTGCAACGATCGAGCGCGAGGTAGCAGAGGTAGACGGCGTCGACTCGGTGACGGCGCGCCAGGATACGCGGGACGTCACGATCTCTTGGGACCCGGACACGACCGATTGGGTCGTGATCGAGGGACTCATGAAAGAGATCAACTATCCGCCCGACGCTTAGTCGGCTGCCGACGGTGAATCGATGACGAGTGGGAACGGTCCGGCCGTGAAGGAGCGGGAGGTCACGCTCCCGATTACCGGGATGACGTGCGCGAACTGCGCATCCACCGTCGAGCGCGCCCTCAAGAAGACCGCGGGCGTGTCCGACGCAACGGTCAACTATGCCACGGAGCGCGCCACCATTCACCTCGAGGAAGAGGCGCCCAGCGTCGAAGATCTCATCGCTCAGATCGAGCGCGTCGGATACGGCGTTTTAGATGTCGCCGATGCGGACCTCGAGGACGCCGAGGCGGCGGCTCGCGTGGAAGAACTGAGGTCGCAGTCCAGGAAGTTCTGGACCGGCGTCGTCTTCGCGGGCCCGCTCTTCGTGCTCAGCATGGCGAGGGACTTCTCGTTGCTGGGCGAATGGGCCCACGCCCCGTGGGTCAACTGGTTGATGTTCGCCCTCGCGACGCCCGTGCAGCTGTACGTGGGGTGGGACTATTACGTCGGCGGCTGGAAGTCGCTCAGAGCGCGGTCGGCGAACATGGACGTCCTGGTCGCGCTCGGATCGTCGGTCGCCTACGTGTACTCGGTGGCAGTTGCTGTGGCCCTGACGTTGGGGTCGACCGCGGCAGGAGAGCACGTCTACTTCGAGACCGCGGCGCTCATCATCACGCTGATCAAGCTCGGGAAGCTTCTCGAACTTCGTGCCAAGGGCGATACCAGCGAGGCCATTCGCGAGCTCATGAGCCTCCAGCCAGATACGGCACGCATAGTACGCGACGGGGTCGAGACCGACGTGCCCGTCGCTGAGGTGGTGGTCGGAGACGTCGTCCTCGTTCGACCCGGGGACCGGATCCCCGTCGATGGCCAAGTCCTCGATGGTCTCTCGTCGGTGGACGAGAGCATGCTCACGGGCGAGAGCATGCCGGTCGAAAAGGGCCCGGGCGACACCGTCGTTGGCGCTACGATCAACAAGTCTGGTGCTTTTCGCTTCGAGGCTACGGGAGTGGGCGCAGACACAGCTCTGGCCCAGGTCATTCGCCTCGTCCGCGAAGCTCAGGGGAGCAAGGCTCCGATCCAGCAGCTCGCCGACCGAGTCGCGTCGGTCTTCGTTCCGGCGGTGATCCTGATCGCGCTCGCGACGTTCGCGATTTGGTGGATCGTGGTGGACGCCGGCTTCACGGCGTCACTCATTCGAGTCGTGGCGGTTCTCGTCATCGCTTGCCCGTGTGCGCTCGGGTTGGCGACCCCGACTGCGGTCATGGTCGGGACCGGCATCGGCGCCAAGCTCGGGGTCCTCTTCGGCAGCTCGGAGGCGCTCGAGCGCGCGGAGCAGGTCGACGTGATCGTTCTCGATAAGACCGGCACGCTCACGCGTGGTGAGCCCGAGGTGCGTTCGGTCCACGCCCTCGACGGCGACGAGCTCGAGCTCCTGCGGCTGGCGGGGTCGGCTGAGCTGCGCACGGAGCACCCGCTCGGCGAGGCCGTCCTACGCGAGGCGCGCCGGCGCTCGCTAGAGCTCGCCGATCCGACGGAATTCGAGGCGCTCCCCGGCCGGGGCGTGGTCGCGACCATCGAAGGACAACGAATCCTGGTCGGCACCCGGCGCTTGATGGCTGAGCGAGACGTAGATGTGATGGCCCTCGACGACATGGCCGAACAGATCGTAGCCGGTGCCGCAACGCCGATGTGGGTTGCGGTCGACGGGCGCGCAGCGGGCGTGCTCGGAGCAGCCGATACCGTGAAGGACGGTTCGGCCGACGCGGTCCGGGCCCTCCAAGCCGAGGGCCTCCGAGTGATCATGCTCACAGGGGACCATGAGGCGACCGCACGCGCCATCGCTGAGCAGGTCGGCATCACGGAAGTCAGGGCGGAGGTCTTCCCGGACCAGAAGCGGGACGTCGTTCGGGAGCTCCAGGAGAACCACGTCGTCGCGATGGTCGGAGACGGGATCAACGACGCGCCGGCCTTGGCTCAGGCGGATGTCGGCATCGCGATCGGGACCGGAACGGATGTGGCGATGGAGGCGGCCGACGTCACGCTCATGGGCGGGGACCTCCGGGCCGTGCCCAAGGCGCTGGCTCTGAGTCGCGCCACGATGCGAACGATCAGGCAGAATCTGTTCTGGGCCTTCTTCTACAACATCGTTTTGATACCGGTGGCTGCGGGTGCTTTGTATTCGTTCGCGTTTCTTCCGATGATGCTGAGGTCGCTACATCCCATCCTCGCCGCGCTCGCCATGGCGTTCAGCTCGGTGAGCGTCGTGTTGAACAGCTTGCGCCTGAGGGGGGCCAAGCTCTAGCGCGGTTACAGCGCTTCAGATCCAGAGTCGGCGGAATCAGAGGAAACCTTCTTCTCGACCCGACCGTAGGACACTCCATGATTACAATCGCCAAACGAATCGTGAAGCTCATTCTGAGCTTTATCCTCGGGAAGCTGTAGGGCCGCCGTAACCTTCTCGATCAGCGGCTGACCAGCAGGGCTATTATCCCGCAGCGACCTTCGCCAGCGTGCTTCTCAAACGCGCGGTGAGCACCCGGTAGATTCCCTTCGCCACCGCCGGATTCAGTTCGATGAGCTGATCGAACGAATCTTGGTCGATGCGGAGCAGCGTGGTCGATTCCGCCGCCGTCGCGGTGGCCGAGCGTGTCTCGTGGTCGAGAATCGCCATCTCACCGAAGCCCTCCCGCGACCCTAGCATAGCCAGCTCGTGGGTGCCTCTCGTGATGCGCACCGCGCCACTCACGACCATGTAGAACGCGTCGCCGTTGTCCCCCTGCTCGAAAACGACATCATCGGTTTCCAGGTGTACGACCCCAGCGAGCGAGGCGATGCCCGCCAAGTCAGGTCCCGGGGGAATTCCTGGCCGTGGGCGTCCGGGCTTTGGTAGACCCTGGGGGTGGTCAACCACCTCGGAGCCGGCCACGTTTCCTAGCTCTAGCCGGTCGAGGTAGCTCACGCGCCGGCCGATGCCTGTCGTACTGAGCGGTGACCATGGAGCAGGATCAAAGCCCGAGTTTCGAAGTGGAGCCTGGCAGTACGCTGTCCGACATCCTGGCGGTCATCGAGAGCGCCAAGGCCAGAGGGGGCATGGACGGGCTTAGGACATACATCGCGAAGATGCTGCCAGAGGCTGAGGAGTCCGAGGTGGCAGAGGCGGCCGAAGTCTCGCTCGAGATCATCGAATCGATACCGATCTTCCTCGCGAGGGCCCGCCAGGAGGCGACCAATCGCAAGCTGTCGTCAGTGGTGAACCCTCTCCTGAACCATGCGGAGGCGTACTACCTCCAGCCGATGGATCTCATACCTGAGATGACGCAGGGGCTCGCAGGTCTCTTGGACGACTCGTACCTCGTGCTCCGCATTCTGGAGAATCTCGAGCGCGGGCCTGACGCCTTCCTGGATTGGGACCTCGACTATCCCATCCGGTTCCTGAGAGCCCTCGTCGGGCCTCCGATCGCCCAACGTCTCGACATCATCGCCATCCAGGCCATGGAAGACGTCTCGGACCATCTGTCGGAACTGTGGACGCGGATGTCGCACCCGGCGTAGCAGTGGGCAGGGGTAGGAGCCGCACCTCCGAATAGAAACGGCCGCCGCGACCCTCACGGATCACGGCGGCCGCCTTCAGGCAGTGACTAGCAGAAGAGCCTAGATCCAGCCCTTACGCCGGAAGTCCTTGATGGTGCTGGCCCAGCGATCCATCTCGTTGGGCAGCCCGAAGGACAGGCGGTTGTAGTCGAGCATGGGCGGGAAGTTACGGCCAACCAACAGGCCTTCCGCCGCCATCCGGTCACGATACTCGCCCAGATCACCGTTGATGCGGTGCATCAGGAAGTTCGCGTTCGTCGGGATCGACTCTAGCCCGAGTTCGTCCAGGGTCTGAAGCGTTATGGCCTTGGACTCCTCGTTCATCGCGATGGAACGCTCGACAAGCCCTTCGTCCTTCATCGAAGCGATGCCGGCCGCTGCTGCCAGAACGTTCGGACTGTTCTGGACCGTGTGCTCATTCAACCGTCGCGCTGTCGTCGGGTGCGAGACACCGTAGCCGAGGCGTAGCCCAGCCATCGCGAAGATCTTCGAGAACGTTCGGATCACGACCACGTTCGGCTTGTCCTCGATCCACTTCAGAGCCGGCCAGAACGTGTCGTCCGTCACGTACTCGAGATACGCTTCGTCCATGAGGAACGTCGTGGTCTCCGGCGCGTCCTCGATCCAGGAATCGATGTCGGCGGCGTTCGTGATCGTCCCGGTCGGGTTGTTCGGATTGCAGAAGTAGACGACCGACGGACGGCGCATCGAAGCCTCACGCATGCGACCGATGTCGTGCTGCAGGTCCGCCATGAGCGGGATCGCCTCGACCTCGAAGGGCATCGTGTCCTGATAGTCCGAGATGTCTTCGAACGTAGGCTGCGCGATGATCAGCGGGGTGTTGGGGCCCTGGAACGTTTGCGTAGCCACCTGGAGGATCTCGGTCGAACCGAAGCCCAGCGTGATGTTGTTCGTGTTCACGCCGATGTAGCGGGCGAGTTCCTCGATGAGCGGCTGCCGATAGCCACCGGGATACCGGTTGGCGTCGACGATCGCCTCGATGAGTGCCTCTTTGGCCTTCGGCGAAAGGCCGAGAGGGTTCTCGTTGGAGCTGAGCCTGATCGTGTCGTCGGCGAGCGTCTTCCCAGGCATCCAACCCGGGGTGCGGTCGAGCGCGGCTACGAGGGCGCTGCCACCCCCGCTGACACCTGCGAGCCCGGCTGCGATCCCGGTTGTTACGAAACCTCGACGATCCATATGTCCTCCTGAGTGAGCGTACGCTGGGCCAACATGCGTCTGCGGCCCGTGGACCGAAAGGGCATGGGGCCGGTAGCATTGTCTGATTCCGACCCCTACCCCCGCACACGACCCGCGATGAGACACATCTCGACCTTGATGACCCTTTTCGGAGTGATTCTGCTGCCGGTTATCGCCTCGGCGCAGGAGTTGGACGCTCCGGTCCGATACGACGACGACTTCCTGTCGGGCGACTTTCATCGGAGCCGTCGGGCCGCGGTGCTGGAGCAGCTGCCCGAGAACGGACTCGCTGTGTTTTTCAGCGCTCCCATGCGGAATCGGTCGAACGACGTCGACTACGAGTACAGGCAGTCGAGCGATTTCTTGTACCTGACTGGGAGTCACGAACCGGGGTCGGCGCTGGTTCTGGCTCCGGGCGGTATCGAGGTAGACGGAATGAGGTCGACCGAAGTGCTGTTCGTCCCCCCGCGTGATCCCTCTCAGGAGGTGTGGCTGGGGAGGCGGTTCGGGGCCGATCGGGCCGCTGAGCGCCTCGGTGTCAGCGTCGCGGTGGACGCCACGCGTTTCTCTGCTCTCGTCGTCCCACTGCTCACGACCAAGTCCTATCAGGTGTATCACCTGGACTTTCCCGACGCGATGCCGAACGAATCGGACCTCACCACGTTGCTCACCGCGTTCATCGAAAATGTGGATCGCGTCCCGGCCAGTGACGGCGGCACCCGGGATGGCTCGACGCTCCGCGGAGTCCTCGACGAGCTTCGAACCATCAAGACGGACGAGGAGATGCGGCTGCTCAGGCGGGCGATCGACATCACCGCTGAGGCTCACCGTGAGGTGATGACCAAGGTCGAGGCGGGGTGGGCCGAGTACGAGATGGAAGCGCTCATCGAGTTCACGTTCATGAAGAACGGAGCTGAGTCACCTGGCTTCCCGAGCATCGTGGGCAGCGGCGAGAACTCGGTCATACTTCACTACAACACCAACCGGCGACGGACGCAGTCGGGTGACGTGGTCGTGATCGACATCGGTGCTGAAGTGCACGGCTATACTGCCGACGTGACGCGCACGATCCCTGTGAACGGCACGTTTTCGGCGGAGCAAAGGGCGATCTACTCACTCGTCTATGCGGCTCAGGAAGCCGGCATCGAGGCGGCGCGCTCGGGCAACGGGTTCCGTGAGCCGAACGACCGTGCCACGCGCGTCCTCGCCGAAGGCATGGCCGAGCTGGGCCTCATTAACAGCCCCATGGATCAGCGGGGCCTGCGGCGGTTCTTCATGCACGGCACCAGCCACTACCTGGGACTCGACGTCCACGATGTCGGTACCGGCGGCCCGCTCGAGCCGGGCACCGTGATCACGGTCGAACCCGGCCTGTACATCCCGGCCGCGGAAGACATCGATCCCAAGTGGTGGAACATCGGCGTTCGCATCGAGGATGACATCCTCGTGACAGACGGGGACCCGATCATCCTGTCGGCGTCCGCCGCACGGCACCCGGACGACGTCGAGGCGCTGATGCGGGAGCGGCCGATCTCCTAGGGTGAAGTCGGCCCATGAGCGTCGGGCGACGTCGGTGGGTACGTGCACGGATGGTATTGGCCCGCCGACTCGTGTGACCCTTAACGATCCGAGCCCTTGGGTTGTCTCTTGTAGGCACCCGGCGGGGCGTGAAGCACTTACTGCGGGCTATTATACAGAATGACATTGAGAATCTCGAAAGGACGTCAGAAGTCATGAAATACATGCACGGTGCGAAGGTCTGGATGCTGGTCACAGTCGTGCTCCCTGCCGCCGTTGCGGCGCAGGAGCCGACGCAGCTCGCCCAGGAGGCCCAGCTCGAATCCTATGTCGTGGGCACGGCGCTTCCGCCGGTCGATGTAGGCCGGGAACTCGTCGAGATGAACCTCGACGGCGCGATCCAGCGGGCCATGGAGTTCAACCTGGACATCCAGACTGTGAGCCTGAATCCGCGTATGCAGGCCTTCGCGCTCCAGGCGGCCCGCGCAGCGTTCAATCCGACAATCAGCGGGTCGTACGGCTATAGCAACTCGACGCGCCAATCCACGAGTCAGCTCGATGGAGGTGCCCGCACCAACACCGAGCGGATGACGTTCAACACGTCGCTGAGCCAGACCGTGCCTTGGTATGGGGGGCGCCTGAGCGCGGACTTCAACAACAGCCGTGCGGAGACCAACAACTCCTTCACGACGCTGAACCCAAGCTACAGCTCATCGGTGAGCCTCAACTACACCCAACCGCTTCTTTCGGGACGCAGGACGGACAACCAACGGGCCGCGCTCCAGACGCAGCAGATCCAGGGTCAGATCGCCGACATCCAGGTCACCGCGCAGATCGCCAACATCGTCGACCAGGTGCGTGTTCGTTACTGGAACCTGCGGGCATCGATCGAGCAGATCGAGATCCAGAGGCGCGCGCTTGCCCGAGCCGAGGAACAGCTTGCGCAGAACCAGCTTCGCGTACAGCTCGGATCGATGGCCCAGATCCAGATCATCCAGGCACAGTCGCAGGTCGCGGCCGCGGAGCAGTCACTCCTCAACGCCGAGGTGCAGTGGCGGAACGCGGAGCTAGGCCTCAAGAGCGTGCTCATCAGCGGAGCCAGCGATCCGCTCCTGAGCCAGACGATCAACCCCGTAGAGCTGCCGACGCTGCGCGAGCAGGCCGTCGACATTCAAGCCGCGCTGGAGATCGCGCTCCGCGAGCGCACGGACCTACGCCAGCAGCGCAACCAACTCGAGATGTCGGCGATCGACCTCGAGGTCACAGACGACGCTCGCCTGCCGGACCTGAACTTGACCACGTCCTACTCGCTGTCAGGTGTGGGCGGAAACGAGTTCAACCGTGATCAGCTCGGGGGAGCGCCGGTCCTGATCCAGGAAGGCGGCTATTTCGACGGACTCAACTCGATTGCCGGGTTCGACACGCCGACGTGGAACGTGTCGATGAACTTCTCCTACCCGATCGGGATGAGAGGCGCAAAGGCGAACTCGGAGCGCGCCAAGCTTCAGGTTCAGCAGTCGCAGATCGCGATTCGGGCCCAGGAGCTCGCGGTGGTCACCCAAGTGACCGATGCCGGCCTCTCCGTCAACGACACGCGGCTCCAGCTCGCCGCCGCCGAACGGAGCCGTGAGCTGGCCGAGCAGAACGCGATCGCTACGGTCACGCGCTTCAACGCAGGGGTCGCCACGAACTTCGAGGTCGGTCAGGCCAACGACGACCTGACGTCCTCACGCCTGTCCGAGCTCCGCGCACTCATCAACCACATCAACGCCATCGCCGAGTTTGAAAGAGTCCAAAGGATCGGCTGAGCCCGCCGCCTACCAGCGCCGGGCGAAGCCCGCGCCCTCAGAGAAGCTGTGCACGACACCCTCAGGCCAACACACCCTAAACGTTGAAGCGGACGTGCATGATGTCCCCGTCCGACACCACATACTCCTTGCCCTCCACCTGCAACTTCCCCGCGTCCTTCACCGCCCCCTCCGACCCATACTCCATGAACACCTCGAACGGCGTCACCTCGGCGCGGATGAAGCCGCGCTCCAGATCGGAGTGGATCTTGCCGGCGGCCGGTCGGGCGGGTGTTCCGCGCCGGATCGTCCAGGCGCGTACCTCGTCGGGTCCCACAGTAAAGAACGAGATCAGGTCCACGAGTGAGTACGCCGCACGGATGAAGCGGGTCAACGCCGACTCCTGAAGCCCGAGGTCGTCGAGGAAGTCCGCCTGATCCGCAGCGTCGAGGCCCGAGATCTCCGACTCGACACTCGCCGACAAGGTGAGGCCGGCCGCACTGAGTTCTGCGATGCGAGCCGCTAACGCCTCGGGCATCGGCTCAGCCGCGCGATCCTCGCTGCAGTTCACGGCGACCAGCAGCGGACGGTCGGTCAAGAAGGAGTACCCCTTGATGAGGTCTCGATCGAGATCGGCTTCAGGAACCGATCGCAGGGGCGCCTCGTCCTCGAGGGTCGCCTGGACGAGCTCGAAGGCGGCGATCTCCAGCGGGTTGGCGCGCTCTTTCCGTGCGCGTTCCAGCCGGTTCTCGGCGATCTCGAGGTCGGCAAGAACGCACTCGCCGTGAAAAGCATCCAGATCTCCCAACGGATCGGGGTCTCTCTCGACCGCAGGATTCGCGAAGTCACGCAGCACGAGGCAAAGCGCCTCTTGCTCCCGGATCCGGTGAAGCCCACCGCGTGAGAGGCTTCGATGGCCCCCGCCGTGCTCGCCCGGGACATCGCAGAAGCTCATCTCCGCGAAGGTCGTCTTCTTGGGCGAAAAGACTGCTGAGAGCGTGTCGATCCGCTCATCGGGAACCTGGACGATGCCCATGCGCACCTCGCCGCCGAAGCCTACGGGCACATCCATCCCCGTCATGGCGTTGAACACAGTCGTTTTTCCTGAGCCGGCGAAGCCGACGAGCCCGATCTTCATTTCCGGGAGACTCTGGAAGGAGGGCATGCATAAAAAGGCGGCGTAAGCTAACGGCACGGACCACGGCGGCAGGAGGTTGTCCGGCTTCGGAGGGGCCAGTCCGTCATCGGTCCGCGCACCCTGCGCTCCCCGGTCTGCGAGCGACTCGAGCCGCGGCAAAATGAGCCGCCTCAGGGTGACACGGTGGCGGCGGTGGTGGTCACGTAGTTCGCGAGCGTCCTGCCACCGATTCGGTCCAGCTTTCTTAGATCCCCGAGCGACGCCTGTCCGTACTCCGCACGGGTAGCTGGAGGGCTCGGCCCGAGGGGCCGCTCAGCGCACCTCCGTATCGACGCCGGTCTCACCCTCCGAGCGCGCGATGATGGCCGCGCCGCACGAGTCGCCGAAGACATTGACGGCCGTGCGGTACATGTCGAGCGGCCGGTCTATCGCGAGCATCGAGCCGACGATCACGTTTACCTCCGGGCCCCCCAGTCCGATCTGGTCGAGCACGATGAAGATGATGACCAGGCCCGCAGATGGGACGGCGGCCGCTCCGATCGAGGCGGCCAGCGCGGTGAGAACGACGACGGCCTGCGTACCGAAGGTGAGGTCGAACCCGAGCACCTGCGCGATGAAGAGCGCCCCCGCACACTCGAAGACCGCCGTACCGTCCATGTTGACCGTGGCGCCCATGGGGAGCACGAACGACGAGATCTTGTTCGACACGCCTACCTTCTCCTCTACGACGCTCAGCGTGACTGGCAGCGTGGCGCCCGACGAGCTCGTCGAGAACGCGACTAGGAGCGCCTCGCGCATGTTGGCGAAGTGGATCCGCGGCGAGATCTTGCCGAGCAGAATCAGGAGTAGCGGCAGGGTCACGAAGAAGTGGATCGAGACGCCGGAGAAAATCGTGATCGCGTAGAGAGCAAGCGGTCGAAATGAGTCGAAGCCGGTGGTCCCGACCATTCTGGTGATCAGCGCGAACACCCCGATCGGCAGGAACTTGATGATGCCCGACGTCAGCGCCATCATCGCATGGAAGAGCGCGTCGAACGTGTCGGTGAGGACGACCCGGGTCTTGTCCGGCAGCGTGGCGATCGCGGTGCCGAAGACGATGCAGAAGAAGATGATCGCGAGCATGTTGCCCGCCGCCGATGCCTGGATGACGTTCTCGGGCACGACGTCGAGGAGAAGCGCCACCGCAGATTCCGGCGTCTGGAGCTCCGGCAGCTCTGCCGAAGTGACGCCGACCATGTTCGCGCCGACGCCGGGCTTGATGAGGTTGACCATCATCAGGCCCACCAGCGCCGCGAGGAAGCTCGACAGGACGTAGTAGCCGAGCGTCTTGCTGAAGAGGCGGCCGATCGCCCTGCCCCCGCCCACCGAAGCCACCCCAGAAATGATCGAGGTGAGCACGAGCGGCACGATGATCATCCGCAGGAGTCTCATGAACAGATCGCCGATCCAGCCTAGCTTGTCTGCGGCCGGCTCGCCGAAGAGGGCGCCGGTCGCGGCGCCGAGGACCATCGCCAGAAGGACCTGCCAGTGAAGCTGGCGATACCAGGGGAGCTTCGGGTCGGATTCCATGGGGCCGACCTTACGGGCCGGTGCGGCAGGGGCGCAAGGTGCCGCTTGCTCAGCCGCCGATACGAACCTCCGCCCTGAGGATGACGTCGCCCTCGACGACGGCGTCCACCACGTCCATTTCGGAGGTGACCACGCCGTAGATCGTGTAGTCGTGATTGAGGCGGACGTTGTCGATCAGGTTGATGAAGATCTGACCATCGCCGGTGTCGTGCCCCCGCGTCGACAGGCCGACCGTGCCTCGCCAGTGTGGCAGGAGAGACACCTCGTCTCGGGTGTACGGCCCGTCACCCGCGGACTCGTTCGCCCCGGGGCTGCCGCCCTGAATCACGAAATTCGGCACCCAGCGGTGGAACGTCAGGCCGTCAAAGTACCCTTCCCTTGCCAGGCGAACGAAGCGGTGGGAGTTCGTGAGCGCCAGGTAGGGGAGCGGTCGAATCACGATCGAGTCACCCCGCTGCATGTGAAGCGTGACCGTAGTGCGCTCCAGTTCACGCAACTCGGTAGCGGTAGGAAGGGGCACAGGATCGGGAGCCTGAGGGTTTGCCTGGCGGTCGCGTCCTTGCCAGGCGCTCAAGATCCGAGCGGCATCTTCCGCCACCTGTGGATCGAAGTCCTGCAGGAACGGTTCCATCCGGCCGGCCAGCGCGGACGTTCCCAGTTCCTCGACCCTCGCAAGGAGTGCTCGCCGAGCGTCTCTCGTCGTCTCCCGCCTCATCGCCGAGATGCGTTCAAAGGCCGTCATCGCCGCTGAGCCCGCCGGGAACCCGAGGCTCGAGCCCTCCATGAGTCCAGCGACGGTCATGAGGAGTTGCGGATCGTCACTCGCGAGATGGCCCACGAGTTGCTCATCTGTCACCAGCCCATCTAGGGCCAGGATCTGGAGAGCGATCGTGCGAACATTGGGTGCTTCATCGGCTGCAAGAGTACCGAGCAGGTCCCTGCGACCGATGAGCCCCGCGGCCCGAGCACCGTATCCGCGGACGAAGGCGTTGGGGTGCTGTACAAAGAAGGGAACCAGCTCATCGGCCAGCTCAGGGGCTACCGTAGCCAACGATACGAGCGCCCGTGAGGGGGCGAGCCACCCGGGGTCCGTAGCCGAGCCCAACCTTGAGGCGACCGCCACCAGGGCGCGCTGTTGCGGGACTGGTTGAGGACAGGGTCGGGACAGCGCGTCGAGCGCCGGCACCCTCACGGCATCGGTGGGCGCACGTTCAGCAATGATCACGAGCCACTCGCATCGGATCGAATCCTGCGGCTCCCGCACGATCTGGTTGATCGCCGCGATGGGTACCGTCACGGACGGATCGCCGATCGCGCGGCGAATGAGTTCGGTGCGCACATTGGGCGCGACCACGCTCATCCCAGCGGCTGATGCGGCCCGCACTTCCGTGGCGACATCGCGCATTCCGAGCTCCACGGTGCGAGCGCTCAAGCGTCCAGCCTGGCGCAGCGCCGAGATCGCCACAGAGCGCACACGGACGGCTGCGATCTGGTCCGGCCCCCTGTACGAAGCCATGTTGTCGAGCCGGCCCGCGGCCCGGTCTCCCAGCGCCTCTGCTCCGGATATTCTCACCACAGACTCGAGGCCGAGCGCGGCACCCTGCATGACGGCGGGCGCAGCCGGGCCCCCGTTGTCGACGCTCACGTCGAGGATCGCAGCGATCAACGCGTCCAGGTCCGAACCCGTCACACGAAGGCGTCCGAGCGAGCGCGCGAGTGATCCGAGTACCGCGGGGCTCTCCTCCGATTCTATGGCCGCCAGCAGGAATCGGAGTGCGCTCTCGCCGTCAGTCCGGTGCACAGCCTGGGCCAGCGCGTTGGCCGCCTCGGAGCGCACCGATGTGTCGGGGTCGGCCAGATGATGAGCGATCTCCTCTACGAGGACGGGGTTTTCCAACCTGCCCAACGCGCGTACGGCGGAGCGGCGCAGAAGGACATCGGCAGCCGACGTCATCGTGATGAGAAGCTCGAGGTCAGCGCCCTCTGCAGGCCTGGCGTCCTCGGCGGCCACGATGCGGAGATAGCCCTCCGCCTGCCGGTCGGGGCGGCCCGCGTCGGGGGCGGTGCAGCCCGCCAGCAGGAGCATCGCTCCGAGCAAGGCAGCGCTCATCGCACGTCGGTCAGGAATCATGTCGTGCCAGTTGCAGAATGTCGTCGACATAGGCGTCTGCGGGTCCCTCGAGGACCTCGTGCAGTCCATGGAAGAGCTTCGTTGCGGCTTCCCCGTGCCAGCCCTGGGGGAGAAGTGTCCGGGGCAAGTAGGGGTCCTCCAGCGGAAAAGTACGGAACTCGTGGATGAGGTCGAAGCGCAGCGTGTAGCACTCCTCCGGCGTAACGTCCCCGGAGAGCGCTCCCGCCACACATCGCTCGAGCTCCGGGTGCCACTGTTCGGTGAACTCGAAATACCGGCGGTTCAGCGCAGGAAGATCCCAGCACTTCGCGACCAGAGCGTGCGCGTTGTCGTCTCCCACACGGCGCCCGCTGAAGCATTCGAGGTGCTGCTCGATGCCCAGCTGATCGGCTATTGCACGGACCTGTTCGCCCACGTCATGAGGCGAGATCCATAGCCCGTTCCCGAGCGAGCCGAAGCCCAGCCAGGCCAACCGATCCCTAAGCCGGTCCCTGAGATGTCGGACATCTTCCGGAATCGAGTAGGCCAGCAGGAACCAACTCCCGTTCCACGGGCTGTCCCACGACGGGTGGAAGATGCGCGCCTGGCCCTCCTCCAGGAGACGTCGGCCGTCCGCCGAAAGGTCATAGAAGGCGTGCCGTCCCTCGCGACGGGCCTCGAGCCATCCCTTACGGGCCATCCGAGAAAGGACGGTACGCACAGCCCCCTCCGACACGTCGAAGGGCTGCAGTAACGAGATGAGGCTCCCCACCCAGATCGGGTCGTTACGGTGAAGGAGGTACTCACCGTACAGCGTGAAGACCAGATCTTGGGGGCGTGCGGACATGAGGTACGCTAGAAGTGTTCACAACTCAGGACGCTAGGGCCGCGACGGCGTCGATGCTACGGCGACAGAAGTCTAACGCGACCCGTCCGCGGCAGGCCGTCCGAAGCGCTCGAGAATCCAGCTGCTCAC
>Ga0066376_10000286_pt1 | contig 45924 bp, 38 predicted proteins | sample Knorr_S15_td_Bot_FD_77009 | JGI IMG/M metagenome (GOLD analysis project Ga0066376, IMG submission 77009) | Marine microbial communities from Southern Atlantic Ocean transect - Knorr_S15_td_Bottom_ad_5009_LV_A | ecosystem: Environmental > Aquatic > Marine > Oceanic | place: Southern Atlantic... | reverse complement strand
CTTGCGCAGCAGGTCCCGCATCATCCTGCCGCCCGCAAACGGATGTTCGAGGTGCAACTCGTCGATGCGGCGCATCAGATGAAGATCAGCGTCGCTCACCGATCGGGGCTGGTAGTAGACGCTTGAGCGGCTTATGCCCATGGCTTTGGCCTGGCAGGCGAGCGGCAGAGCGCTTCACTCCCTTGCCCGTCTATTCGGCCGGGATAATCGGCAAAATCACCCGCGACGCCAGGTCGGCGCTCGTATAAATGGTGTTGTCGGCCCTGATCATCTTTGTGTGTCGACCCACCGGTTCGCCCGTGTTCGGGTTCACGTCGAACCTCGGGAAATTCGAGCTTGAGATATCGACGCGGATCCGGTGTCCCTTTTTGAACACATTCGATACAGGCCACATCGTGATCGTCACTTCGACCGGCTCGCCCGGAGTCATCATCTCCGGCTCTGTCCACGAGTTGCGGTAGCGCATTCGCCGGATCGTGTCGGTCAGGTTCAGGTGATAGCCATCGGGGTAGTCGTCGCTTTCCGGATAGACATCGATCAGCTTCACCGTGATGTCGGTATCGACCGCGGTTGAAGAAACCCACAGCTTCACCGAAACCTCGCCGGTGACCTCCGTGTCGTCCTCCAGCGGATCGGTCTCGAAAGCCAGCACATCGGGCCGGTCTTTCAGCAACGGGTACGGCTCACGGGCACCGAGCCACTCGGGTCCCTCTTTCTGATGGAACCCACCTGCCGCGATCACCTCGCTCAGATTGTTTCGGGCGAGCGTCCACTGATCGAGAAATGCCGGGACATCGTCCAGAGCAGGACCACCGTCTTCGGGCGAGGTGATCTTGAACATTCCGACCAGCTGACCGCCAACGGTCGGGACCGGGTGTTCGGGGTCGTACGTGTACGTCAGTGAACTGTCGTCTTCTTCGGAGGCGAAGGGATCGAGCGACCCGTCGTCGTGCAAGTACAGCGTCTGGAACTGGGTGCGTGCAAGCGGCCACTCGGCCTCGTCGCGCCAGTAACCACCGTGGTTCAGGTGGCCCTCTTCAGTTTTCGTACCGTCTCCGGTTCCCATCACGTAGAGACGAACTGGCGGATCGTCCTCCCTCGGGAAAATCCCTTTCAGGTGCTGGTCGAAGAATTTTAACCGTTCAGGGTTGTAAATCTCGTTGCCCCAGACACTCTCTTTTCCAGTGTCAACATCTCCGTGCCACGACCCGGTGGCTCGCATTCCGCCGTGTCACCAGGCGCCCAGCACGAGCCGGGTTGGCGATTCGTTCTGGTGGTCCATGGCGACGAAATAGTTGGCCGTAGCGCCGACAAAGTTGTCGTACCAGCCGCATGAAACGGTCATCGGCACGTCGGCGTGATGCCCAAGCTCAAAGAAAGGCTCCTGGTTGGCGGCTTCCTGCGCCCACCATTCGTCGTACTCGCCCCGGTAGTAGTAGTCGAAAACGGTTTTTTCCAGATCGGGTGCGACCCTGAGCGCCGTTTCGCCGGGTTTCAGCGGGAATTTCTGGAGCCATTCGCGCATGTCCCGCATGGCGTCCAGTATGACGCGGGCCTTTTCCGGGTCGTCGCCAACTTCGTGGCTATCGAGGGCGTGCAGGTGTGCTGCACCGAACATTTGCAGCGACATCGCACCACCTTCGCGTGCCTCGTGGCGATAGATGTTTGTTGGTCCCGCCTCGACCCACATGGCGGCGAGGTGGGGAGGTTTTCGCAGTGCCAGCTGGGTTTGCGTTATTGCGCGGTGCGAAGATCCGAGTGTGCCGATCTTGCCGGTGCACCAGTCCTGCTCGGCGAGCCATTCGACGGTGTCGTAGCCGTCATCGCCTTCCCACGGATTTATCGTGTGGAAGTAATGGCCGTCGCCTTCGGAGCGAAAACGCGAACGCAGGTCCTGGATCACGAAGGCGTAGCCCCGCCGGGCGTAGTAAGGGATGACGTCGTCCCATTCGGGGGCTGTTTTGTCATAGGAGGTGCGGACCAGCAGGGCGGGAACGGGTTCTTCCAGCGGGCTCCCATCGCCACGATTCGGCAGGAAGATGTCGGTTGCGAGTTTTACCCCGTCGCGCATCGGGACCATCACGTCGCGCAGGGCGTGAAAGCCGTAAAGAGGCTGGGAGGGGGAGTGGGAAGTTGTCATAGCCGAGCGAGTTTAGTCGTTCGGGCGGGCGGGCGTCTCGCGTGGGAGGGCTATTGTCCGAGGCGGTCGGTGATACTTGTAACCATAAACACAACTACGAGGATGATCACAGCCGCAACGCTCAACCTGAAACGGAGCGAGTGAGGAGTCTCGCCGATACCGCTTCCGACCGCATTGGTCGCATTTGCCTTGGCATCGCGCACTCTGGCACCGCGGGAGGCGTGCGGCTGCTCAGAACTGGGGCGTCGTCTTGGGGTCGACATGACGCCATTCTATTACATCACCTTATGTTATTCGCGCGGAATAACCGACAGCGTCACGTGCGAAGGGTGCAGCGAGTCGTGGTAGACCGTCTGGTGGGCGATCGTGATTTCGGTGTCGGACTCTATCGGGTTTCCGCTGTTCAGGTTGCGGTTGTAGCGCGGGAAGTTCGAGCTTGAGATTTCGATGCGGATGCGGTGGCCCTCCTTGAAAAGGTTGGACGTGTCCCACATATCGATTTCAAACTCATAAATCTCGCCGGGTGTCATCATTTCCGGGTTATCGGTGCCGTTGCGGAACCTTGCCCGCACGATTCCCTCGCACAGGATGATCGCCTTGCTATCTTCGCCGTCTTCAGCTGGCTCGACATCTATGAGCGCCGCGGTGAAGTCGGTGTCCAGCGCGTCGGACGACGCCCAGATGGTTGCCGTAACCGGACCTGTAACCTCCACAGCCTCCGTCAGCACCGCCGAAGTAAAAGTAAGCACATCGGCCCGCTCTTCGATCGCGGTGCGATCACGCGGACCACACAGGTCGAGGCTCTGGTACTGCGCACCCCACGACGGTACAGAGTCAGCCGGGTCGTACGTAAACCTGTCGGCCGATTCGTCGATTGCTGCAACTTCGGTCGAGAGCCAGCCGCCAGTGCCCGCAGAGTCGCCCGTGCCGTGCAGGTAGTACTTCGTCCACTCGGTACGCTCAAGCGGCCACTCGTTCTCGTACCGCCATTCGTTCTGGCCCATCACGAACAGCTTGATCGGCGGCTCGTCGTCGATCCCGGTATCGATTCCCTTCAGCTGCTGGTCGTACCAGTGGGTGTGCATATCGACGATGTCCCACAGGCCCTGCTTGCCGAACGTGCGGTCCTGGTATTCGCCGTTCTCACCCATCGGCTCCCGGCCCCACGGTGAGACCTGGTGACTCCACGGTCCGACTATCAACTTGGTTTTCCTGCGCGCGTCCTCGGTCCGGGCCTGCGTTGTCCAGCCGTTGAACAACTTGAAATTCTCGTGCGAAAGCGAATCGAACCAGCCGGTGATGAACAGCGAAGGCACCGCCATTTCGCGGTACTTGTTACGCAGGCTGTAGCTATCCCACCAGTCGTCGTACTGCTCGTGGTCGATCACGCCCTTGTAGTAAGGATGGGTGGGAGTGATCACTTCCATGGCGGTGTCGATTGGCAGTCTTTTGAAAAACTCCTGCTGGTCAAAGTGCTTGAGCGACTCGCTCTGCATCGAATGTCCCAGCATGTTGAGGAACGTGAGGGAGACGCTGTGGTGGATCACGCCGTTCACCCGGTGATGGCCGTAGTTGTCCTGCTGCGAGGCGATTGGCGCGACGGCCTTCAGGTAACTCGACCTTAAAGAAGCCGGGAGGGTTTGGGTGAAACCAGGGTACGACAGGCCGAACGTGCCGAGGTTGCCGTCGCACCACGACTGCTGGCCGATCCATTCGTGGGTGTCGTAGCCGTCGTTTAACTCGCAAACATAGGGCTCCCACTCGCCCCCGGAATCGCCGCGGCCCCGGCAGTCCTGCACTACCACGGCATAGCCACGCTCGATGAACTTCCGGGTCCAGCCCATGTAGCGCGGCTCCTGGTTGTCGTAGATCGTGCGGAGTAACAGCACCGGCCACGGTCCATCGCCCTGCGAGCTATCGGGGAGCCAGATATCGGCAGAAAGGTTCACCCCGTCGCGCATGGGCACCGGGATATTGATCATGAGTCGGCCGGGTTCAACGAGCGGTTCGTACTGCGAGATCACGCTTGCGGGTCCTTGTCGGGGGATGGAGTTGATCGCAGCATTGTGTACCTGCGGGGAGCGATGGGCAATGCCTTCGGGGCGACGCACCCGGGGGGTGCGGGGGAAATTGCCGGTCGGCGGAGGTTGTCGATTTGGGAGTAAGCTTCGGCCCGTTGAAAACTTCGTTATTCCCGTATCAGGCATCATCTAACTGGATGCCGCAAATGGAGCCATTGAATGCCCTTCAAAGTCGTGATCACCATAATCAACCGTCCACCGAACGAGATCACCCTGAACGTGATCCGGGAGGCCGGATTCGAGGTGGAGTACGTGAAGTGCGCCACTGAAAACGAGGTAATAACGGCGGCGCAGGGTGCCGATGTGCTGCTGGTTGGAACGGTGCCGCACACCACCCGCAAGGTGCTGGAAGCGTTGCCTGACCTGAAGATGGTCGGTCGCTCGGGCGTCGGCGTGGATTCGGTCGACCTCAATGCCGCGACAGAGCTTGGAATCTGCGTTACCAACACCCCGGGAATCAACACCAGTGAAGTCGCCGATCACGCAATGGCCATGCTGCTTTCGATCACCCGAAAAATTCCCGAGCAGAGCGCGGCCCTGAAAAGCGGTGCATGGTCAGACCGGCCGGACGAGGTCAACAGGTTGCGGGGCCAGCTGCGCCGGATAGCCGGCACCACGGTCGGTATATTCGGACTCGGCAACATCGGAAAGGCGTTTGCGACCCGGGTGCGGGGGTTCGGACCAGAACGAATCATTGCGTACGACCCATATGTGCCGCAAACCACGGCCGATCTTTTCGGCGTTCAACTTGTCGATTTCGACACGCTGCTCACGGAGTCGGACTTCATCACGGTTCACTCGCCAGCAACGGTCGAGACCAACCACATCTTCAACATCGACGCTTTCCGAAAGATGAAGTCCTCTGCGGTTTTCATCAACTGCGCACGTGGGCCGCTTGTCGACGAGGCGGGCCTGCAGGAGGCGCTTGAGACCGGCGAAATCGTTGCTGCGGGCATCGACGTGACGGAGGTCGAGCCGCTGGACGCAGAAAGTCCGCTTCTCAAAATCGACAACCTGACGATCAGTCCGCACGTCGCCGGGTCGTCAGAGGTGAGCGGACGTGAGGGTGCCCGACGCTGGGGCGAAAACGCGGTGAACATACTGACCGGCAAGCCCCTCCACGGGCTCGGCAATCCAGAGGTAGTGAAGCGAATTGCCGTGCTCCGAGCGCAGGGCCCAAGTCGCTGGGACGGCATACCGGATCCGGTTACGGTGGCGTGGAGCTAGAGGGTGGGTCGTGCAATTCTCCCTTCCTTCTATGGAGTGAGTTAGAGGGTGGGTAGGTTCTTACAGGGGATTTCGATCACCGCTCCGCCACCACCCACACCCGTTCGCCGTCAGTTGAAACAATCACGGTCCCGCGGTCGCGTGTCACGTAAACGGCTTCCTCGGTTAGTCGTTCGTACAGACGCTGCATCACCTCGTCGTGCGGGTGACCGAACTGGTTTTTGATGCCGGTTGTAACGATTGCCAGGACCGGGTCGACGGCGTCGAGGAAGTTTTGACCCGTCGAAGTTCGGCTGCCGTGGTGGCCCACCTTCAGCACGGTCGATCGCACTCGCTGATTGGTCAGTAGCAAGTCGGCTTCGGCACTCGTTGTCATATCGCCGGTCAGCAGGAAAGACACGTCCCGGAAATCAAGTCGGACCACCGTGCCTTCATCGTTGAAGTTCGAGCATTCGATAAGTACGCAGTTCGTCTGGAGCACGGTGAGCGCAACTTCCTCATCCAGCGCGACAACGATGCCGGGTTGCGCTGTGATCACTTTCTCGTCACCGGAAATCAGCTGCGCCCAGCTTTCGTAGATCGCCGAATCGTGGAGCACCCCGGAATCGATGATCGTACCGACATCGAACCGCTCGACGATCCGCTGCAACCCGCCCAGGTGATCGGCGTCGGGGTGGGTCGACAGCAACACATCGATACGCCGGTCGAGCGCCGGCAGAGCCGCCTCCAGGTTCTGTACTGCCAGGTCGGAATCGTCCCCGCCGTCAATAAGTAACCTCATTCCAGACGGCGTTTCGACCAGGATCATGTCGCCCCGGTTCGTTTCAAAGAAAGTTACCGTGAGGTCACGCGATGACGTGTCGGTAAGGACGAATCCGGCCAGCGAGGCAGCAGCAACCAGCCATACAGCGATTATCGCGAGGGTGTATCGACTTTTTCTCGGGTTCATTGCGGGGTTAGTGACACCTGGCCTTCCGATTCCGGCACTACGGATAACGCCCGCCATTCGCCACAAACGCGCTCCGACCGTTCGACGGTGAAGCAATATGAAAAGGACTCCGTACCACCCGGCGATAAGGGCAATCGAACCTTCGCTTGCTGCACTGACCGGCCCGAACGGCAGCGAAGCAAAAGTATCTGCGATGAATGACATGTAGTTGCCGAGGCCGAGTGCGATGGTGCTTACGACTGCCACTGGTTCGGCCATCACTGCGCCCGCGGCCGCGACCAGCACCGATCCTCCGATGAATAGCGGAAGCACAGGCACCAGCAACAGTGTGCTGGGAATGCCCCAGACAGGCACATCACCAAAATAAAAGGCCACGAGCGGCGCGGTGACAATGGTGGCCGCCAGCGAAACCGACATCCCGTAGGCGATTCCAGTCAGGGGCCGTTTGGCGATCGCGGGAATACGCCTGGACGATTCGATCAATTCGCTGCCCCGCGCTGCGATACGCGAACTTAACAGGGCAATGCCGAGCACCGCCGTGAAACTGAGCTGGAACGATACTGAACTGATGATCTCGGGGTCGATCGCCAGCATGATCGTCGCCGCCAGTGCCAGCGGGGGCAAGACACTTCGCTGCCGACCGAACAAACGGGCCGCCATGTATACCGTGAACATGATCGCGGCGCGGGTGACAGAGGGTGAAAAACCGGCCATCGCTGCGTAGCCCCACACGGCCAGCGCCGGTGCTATCAGGTAGAGCTGTTTTTGACGTCCGACCGCCCACGCCGAGAGCGCCACGATAATTCCACCGACCATCGCAATGTGCAACCCAGAAATGGCCAGTACGTGGGAAAGCCCGGAAGCCCGGAAATCGTCAACCGTTTTGGGAAGGAGTTTCGTGCGGTCGCCAACCAGCATTGCCGCTGCGAGACCGCCCGTCTTGCCGCCAAGCGAATCGACCAGGAAATACGACACGTTCGAGCGGAGTCCCGCGATAGCCGACCGCAAACGGTTTCCGTATCCAGTACCGATCAACTCTGCGCTCGATGCGAATATCGTCCCCGCTGTGTTACCCCTTGCGGTCGTTCCGGTTGAAATCAGGAAACGGCCCGAGAACCTGTAGCGATCGCCATACCGAAAATCGTCAGAGCGACGGGCACTGTCAGTTCGGTCGTGGAGCCGGTCCGTGTAGACGATGACTGCATATGACTTGCCCGACTGCCCACCTGACTCGACCTCCAACTGGAGCCTCGTCCTGCCGTTCGATGCGGATGCATCCCGGAGGAGCGTGCCCTCGAGAGTGACCCGTTCTTCGTTGCGGGGCAGTTCGCTCCACGAAAATCCTGTCGATGAATCCAGCCCCGCGCCCCGCACAATGCCCGGCAGGGCCAGGAGTAACAGCACCGCAAGACCCACATGCTTTTTCGCAAATACCGCTGCGCCGACAACCGCGAACGCCGCGATCATGCCGATTGTGGCTTCAAATCCCGACAGTCCGTCGGCGAGCAGCGTCTGCCCGACGAAGATACCCAGCGTGAAAACGACTGCTGCTTTCAGTAATTTCACGGCAGCAGCTTCACGGCTGGGTCACGAGGCCACGTATCGAATTGATAGTTTTGGTGCCGATTCCGCTAATGGCGAGCAGGTCGTTCACCGAGGAGATCAGGTTGTTTGTGCGCCACTCGATGATCGAATCAGCGCGTACGTCACCGATACCTGGCAGAGAAATGAGCTGGTCCTTGCTGGCGGTGTTGAGGTCGATCAACCCGGTCGCAGGGTCGGTACCGGATACGATCCCACCACCCCGGTCGCCGTCAGACCCGGCCGCATCCACGCCAATGGAATCGCCCGATAAGCCGCCCGCGTCTCCGGTGTCTATCGCGATCGAGCCCATCGCCGGAATAACCACTTTCGCACCGTCTCTCACCCGCAGCGCAAGGTTGATCCGACTGTCATCGGCGTTTGAAGTCAGACCTCCCGCCGCGGTGATCGCATCGTCGATTCTCGGGTCGCCCTCAAGCGAGTACACGCCCGGGCGGACCACTTCGCCAGAAACCTGGAACGTGACCGGGGCGGGCTCGGGAATGAGCACTTCTATCCCCGGTTGATCTGAATCACGGCTTATCCACAGCGTGACGATCACAGTGAGCACCACGACCCCGGCAACGGCGACGGCCTGCACCAGAAACCCGCTTTTACCCGCCGCTCCTTCCCGAGTTTTCACGGCAGGAGATTGCGCGTTTTGAGGATCAGGAGGCCGTTCGGTCACGTTTTCTCACCCGTTAAATCGCTGAAGTTGCAATTCGCCTGTTTCGAGGCGTGAGTATGGCATAAAGCCGGATAAAGTGGAGTTTGAAAATGAATTGGCGGTGACATGTCGCGTGACATGGTCATGCCAGAAGATGCAATGATCGACTCGCAGCAAGATCAGGGATTTTCACCGAAGGCAAACCCGATTGAAGTTTGAAGGTTTGAGTGAAGCACGCAGTCTTCTCGGAATCCGGGACTACCGGTTACTGCTGATCTCAAACCCGCTGATGTTCGCTGGAATCCAGATTAGGAACATGTCTCAGTCCTGGCTGGTGCTGGAGGAAACGGGATCGAGCATCTGGGTGGGCATCATCGGGGCGGCGCCGGCAGTGGGGATAGTTTCACTGGTGCTGCTGGCCGGAGCGGTTGCCGACAGAAGCAACCGCAGGCTGATGCTTTACAGGTCGAAGATTGTGCTGGCTGGTCTTGCCTTCATCACCGCCTTCCTGGTTTCATCCGGCACTATCGAAATGTGGCACCTGCTGCTTTTGGGGCTCGGCGCAGGCTTCTCGTTCGCGTTCATGGCACCGGCCGCGCAAATGATGCCGATGGACGTTGTCGGGCGCGAGAGACTTATGCCTGCCCTGGCGCTGAACAACGCGCTCAGCACATCTTTCAACATCATTGGGCCGGCTCTTGGCGGAGTCTACCTCGCAGTGTTCGGTCTGAACACGATTTTCTATGTACTCGGTGCCATCTACCTTGCAGCCGCTTTCGCGAACTGGCTGCTCAAGACGAACACGAAGCCGACTGAAAAACCGAAAGGGCAATCCGGCTGGATCCAGATCAAGGAAGGACTGAACTATGTGTGGCTGACACCTCACGTACGGTGGATGATGCTCTTCGCTTCGATAACGATATTCATCGGCGCGTATCCAGCCGTGCTTCCAGTCCTGGTCAGAGAAGAGTTGGGCGTGCCAATTGAGAGTCGTGAGATTATTTACGGTGCTCTACTCGCCACTGCCGGGGCGGGTAGTATCACAGCGCTGCTGGCAGTCGTGGCGATTGGAACAATCAAGAATAAAGGTCGATTGCTGATGATCGCCGCGACAGTGGTCACGATGGCATTCGTGGTCATGGGACTGGCACCAAACGTCTACATCGCAGGTCTCGGTGCATACTTCATGGGGCTCGCCAGCGCGATGTTTATGACTTCAATTGGCACCCTGATGCAGGCAAGCGTCGATGAAACTATGCGGGGTCGGGTGAGCAGTGTTTTCCAGTTATCTTTGCAACTTTTCGCCGCGGGAATGTTGCTCGGCGGTCTTTTCACGGCCTGGATCGGCCCGAATGAGACCCTGTTGCTGTTCGGTGGGCTGATCGGTGCGGTGTCGATTTTGATCTTCGTAAAATCACCGGAACTGAGGAACGCGAGCTAGGTTCGGGTTCTGAGTGGCCCGGGCGCCGAAAACCAGCCTAGAATGCTTGCCGAATAACGATGACCCATCACGGCGGATACACTCCGCCGCATCCGCATGGCCTCGCACCCAATCAAGAAAGCCCCGCTAAATGAAGATCGAGCAAGTTTCAGTAACGGTTTTCAAGACCACATCTAAAACGGTTCACGATACCGACGGCCACACCCATCCGGGTCCCGAGCATGACACAAGCAACGCCATGCTCACAGTGACGACCGATGATGGTCATTCCGGGTACAGCTTCGGGTCGCCCGAAGGACTGCGCCCGTACGTAATCGAGAATTTCATCAAGAAGGTTTTCCTTGGCGAAGACCCGATGGACAGAGAGAAGCTCTGGCAGGCACTTGCGAGATGGCAGCGCGGCAGTGGGGCGAACCTGACCGACCGCACTCTCGCCGTTGCTGAAACGGCACTCTGGGATCTCGCCGGCCGTGCGCTCAATACACCGGTCTGGAAACTGCTTGGCGGCTACCGTGACAGCGTCCCGGCTTACGGTTCGACCATGTGCGGCGACGAGATGGAGGGCGGTCTTGCGAGCCCCGAAGACTACGCGAATTTCGCCGAGTGGATGGTCAACCGGGGCTACAAGGCGATCAAGCTCCACACCTGGATGCCGCCGGTGAGCTGGGCACCGAGTGTGAAGATGGACATCAAGGCCTGCGCCGCCGTCCGCGAGGCCGTGGGTGCCGATTTCCCGCTGATGCTCGATGCCAACCACTGGTATTCGCGCACCCAGGCGTACGAGCTCGGTAAGGGGATTCAGGACCTTGGTTACTACTGGTTTGAAGAGCCGATGGACGAGCATTCGACCGAATCGTACCGCTGGCTTGCCGCGAACCTTGAAATTCCGATCCTGGGTCCGGAGTACGCCTATGGCAAATTTCATACGCGGGCCGAATGGATAGCGACCAAAGCCTGCGACATCTCTCGGGTTGGCGTTGCCGACGTCGGTGGAATCGGGCCGAGCATGAAGGTTGCGCACCTTGCTGAATCGTTCAACATGGACTGCGAAATTCACGGCGGCGGCGCCGACAACCTTGCGGTGCTAGGCGCGATCGCGAACGCACGCTGGTATGAACGCGGCCTGTTGCACCCGTTTGTTGACTTCGACGAAGTGCCTGCACACCTGAACCGTCGCATCGACCCGATGGACGACGACGGGAATATCCCACTCCCAACCAGGCCGGGCCTTGGCGAAGATATCAATTTTGATTACATCGCCGATAACGTGATTTCGACACACTGAGGTCACCGGGCAATAAACCGGTGACGAACTTCTGCGGCAGATCGTCCCGGTTCAGGGCTTGTTGCCCGCTTCGTCATTCGTATAATTGCCCGTCTGGCAGTATCGGCCTTCCGGTATCGCTGGTCAGTGCAGTTACTAATTTGATTTGAGCTGACACGCCCGCGCGATCCGCTTCCATTTACTTCGGGAGCGGGGGATGCGGGCGTTGCTGCATATTGAGGAGAAATACATGACGCAACAGGCCTGGGCATTCCTCGGCGGGAAGCAAGTTCCGCTTGAGGACGCGAAGGTGGGCGTCAGAACACATGCTCTCCACTACGGCACCGCGGTCTTCGAGGGAATTCGGGGCAACTGGAACGAGCGTACGGGGAATGTGGTCATATTCCGTTTGAAGGAGCACTACGAACGACTTCTGCGCGGTTGCAACATTCTTCGTATCCAGCTTCCGTTCTCTGTGGACGACCTCTGCGAGATCACAACCGATCTACTCGAACGAAATGGCTACCGGGAAGATGTGTACATCCGCCCCCTCGCGTTCAAAGGCGAACAACTGGTCGCCAATCTGAACCTCAACTCGGTCGACGACGAGTTCATGGTCGTGATAATTCCGTTCGGCTCCTACATCGACAACAGTCGGCCGCTGAAATGCCAGACTTCCTCATGGCGACGCCCGATGGATTCCTCGATGCCGACCGGGGTCAAGATATCCGGCCTGTACACGACCAGCATTCTGGCCAAAACTGAGGCGATCGCTGCCGGGTTCGACGAGGCGATTCTCCTTAATCAGGACGGCACGGTATCGGAGGGCAGCGGCGAAAACCTTTTCATGATCCGCGACGGTGTAATAATCACGCCGTCGGAAACGGATAACTGCCTGATGGGCATCACGCGCGATTCGGTCATCCAGCTTGCCAGGGAAGAACTCGGCATGGACGTCGTACAGAGGCACATCCACCGCTCGGAACTGTACCTGGCGGAAGAAGTTTTCCTTACCGGCACGGCCGCGCATGTCACGGCGGTGGGCGAACTGGACCACCGTGCGATCGGTACCGGCGAAACCGGGCCGATCACAAAAAAGCTTCAGGATCTATATTTTTCGACTGTTGTCGGCGATAACGAAAAGTATTCCGATTGGTGCACACTCGTCTCGCCCTCGGGCGGATGATGCATTTCGGTATTTTTTTACCGGGGATACGGTGCCGGTCTGGCGCGACGATCGGGCAAAGTCCGGTACGCGCAGGGTTGGTACGACTGTTCTCGGAGCGTCATTACTGGGCTAGAAAAGGGTAGAGACCGGCAAGATGAATACCGATCCGCTGGTGGTGAGGGATGTTTTCGCCAGCCACTACTTTTTGCTCGCATTTCTTGCGAGCCTCGGGACTATACAGGTAGCGGTAACCATTTCGGGGGCACGTGGTCTCTGGCTCACGCCGCACCGGACTGTAACTCGCTGGTTGGGGATCGCACTCATCATCACTGGTTTTTTGATCTTCTTCGCCCAGCCGCTGTGGATAGAAGGGCCATGGGCAGCGGGCTCGGTCGAAGCCGACTCGGCGAGTCGAGAGTGGGGACAGGCCGACTGGTCGGACCTGGGTGCGGCGCGAAACGTCAACGATATTCATGGTGGACTGGACGGCACCAGGCAGGCGATCTGGTTCCCGCTTTCCGTACTATTGGCGTTCGCAATATCTGCCCTGGTCGGTGCACTGAATTTACGGATTTTTAAGGCCCCCGTCGGGATGGCCGCACGGCCTGGCAATGACGAAGGCGAAATTGGTGGGTTAACCGGTCTGGCGCATCGGTCGTACTTCTCAAACCTGAAGGTTTCGTGGCGGATTTTTCGATCGGATGTCGCTGAAGTATGGCGATCCGGACTCGCATCCGCCGATCGCTGGAGCGTGTTTAAGGTGATATCCGAGAGGTCACGGAAATGAACTCGCTTGATGTCGACCTTGTCATATGGCTGAACGGTCTTTCTGGAAAAGTCGCGATTTTCGATGACCTGATGCGGCTGGTTGCCAGTGATTACCTGATACCGCTGGTGTTCTCGCTCTGCATGTTGGCGTTGTGGCTTTCGGGTCGCACCCCGGCAGAGCGAGCGAAATACCAACTTGCCACGCTCGTGGGCATTAGCGCGCTTGCTATCTCGAATGTCGCGGTCTGGCTCATAAACATCAGCTGGGACCGTCCGCGCCCGTTCGTCGACCATGGCGATCAATTGAACCTGTTGTTTTACCCGCCCACGGATCCATCATTCCCTGCGAACCCGGTTGCGATTGGATTCGCCGCCGCGGCCGCGGCGTGGAGCGTTAACCGAAAGTTCGGCTGGTGGATGTTCGCCGTCTCGGGGCTGTACGGTTTTTCGCGGCTGTACGCGGGCGTTTTCTACCCGACAGACATCATCGGCGGTGCGGTTGTGGGAGTGGCGGTGTTCGGATTCACCCGCTACCTGCGCCGGTTCCTCGAACCCCTGGTGACCACGTTCGTTCGGCTTATGCGCGGTTTGTCCGTCGCCTGATTCGCCTGATCCTGCGCCGCCATCGACGTCTCATACGGTCCGAAACAGGATTGCTGATTTTGAGGCTCGGAATTCGGACCCAAACTCGCGGGACCCGGGGCGAAACGATAGGTTCCCGCTTTGGCGAGTGACCCTCCAGGATCATGTTCGGGTTGGTCTCGAACAGGTCGATAGCGCCTTGTTCATCGATCAGTTCGGCAACGATGTCGAACGCGTCGCTGAGTCCCGGCGGCCTGGGCGGTCCGACCGCGTGCATTTCGGATGCCACAACATGTGCGATGCCGCGCCTGATGAACTGTTCCGCTGCTCTCCGGGCTCCCGGACCGTTCTGCCCTGTCAGGCTATCGGCGGCTATTTGCACAACTACACCCTCATCGACAAGGCCCTGCAGACGTTTTGGCCGGCGCTGAAACTCGATATTTCGTTCCGGGTGGGCCAGAACCGGCACGAGCCGTTGCGTAAGGAGTCGCCCGATAACGTCCTCGATGTAAGCCGGGGCCCTGTTGAACGGCGGTTCTACCAGCAAAAACCGGGTCCGGTTAAGGGTGATCGCGCTTTCAGCGTCGACGAGGTCGGGCAGTAAGGTATCGAGCCGGTTGGTCATGCCGGTGAAGATGCGGACCGACGGCGCGTTCCTCTGGGCCGAATCGCTCCGCAGGGCGGCGTTCAGCGTGTCGGCCAGGTCGCGGACCATCCGGGGACTCTGGCGTTCCAGCTCCATGTCGCGATAGTGGGGGGTTGCCACTATCGTATCGGTACCGTCGAGCGCGGCCATCCGAGCCATCGCCAGGCTCTCTTCGACAGTAACCGGACCATCGTCCAGTCCCGGCAGTATGTGTGCGTGGATGTCGACCCTTGCCATGTTTTGTCTTCGAATCTGCCCGCTGTGGGCCATGCCAGTTACGTGCGACTATGTGCGGGCGGTCAGACGGCGAAAAGCCTCGCCGTACTCGAAACCATAGCCTTTTGCCGCATCGGTGTGGCGTGACCGCATGCGCCGGTCCATGTCAGAACCAAACGATAAACCCGAAATCTGGCTTTTGTGCTGTGCCAGTGCGTTCATCTTCGTATCGACCGAATCTGAAACATCGACGATCACATCGGCCTGATCGGTGCCCCAGTAAAACAGGTGCTTCACCTTGTAGGGCTCGATCCCGCCGGTGAGCTGCTCCGGGAAGTGCAGGTGGTCCCGGGCGTAAGGGTAAACGGCGTCCTGGACCGTTATCCCGACGCTCCTGTGGTCGCGATGTTGGAAACCGTTGGTGCGGTGCGGACCGTGAGTGAAAACGACCTCGGGGCGGTACTTCCTGAGTGCGTGGACTATCTCGCCGAGAAATACGCGGTCTGCATCAAGCTCGCCGTCCCGGTGGTCAAGCACCACGATATCGCCAACTCCGATGGCATCGGCTGCCGCCCTCTGCTCGGTCGTCCGGATTTCTACAATTCGGTCTGAAGTCATTGTGAGATCGTTTGAACCGCTGCTGCCCGTTGTGCACTGGACGTAGGTAATTTCAGTGCCGCTCGAAGCCCACAGGGCCGTGGTTGCCCCGGCACCGATTTCTGCATCGTCCGGGTGTGCGAATATCACCATCGCCCGCTCCGGGACTTCATCGATAACTTCGTATTTCGTCACCCTGTTTGGCGTCGAAAAAGGGTAGGTCATCGGTTCTCCCGGGGGCGGTTCACTGAGCTGGCATCGCGCACGAAGCAACCCATGATAGCGACAGGGCGGGATACTTCACTGATTTGCGCCGGCGAGAAGCGAATGTACCGTAGCGGATATAGACTTAAAATATGTGCTCGTGTCGTCGTTCGAGGATCGCCCGACAGACACCAGGACCCCAAAATCCCAGAGCTAAAACCCTGAGCTGGAACTAAAGCAAGACAACGCGCCTGCGTCCCTAAAACCGGCATGGTGCGGAATCGGAGAACCCATGTCGGCACTTGCCACTATCGATCCTGAAATCAAGCGAGTAATCGAAAACGAAGAGCGGCGCCTGCGTGAACAACTGGTGATGATCGCCTCGGAGAACTACGCCAGCGCTGCGGTTCTCGAAGCGACTGGATCGGTGCTTACCAACAAGTACGCCGAGGGCTACCCGGGTCGTCGATACTACGCCGGCTGTGAGAACGTCGACATTTCCGAACAACTCGCTATCGACCGTGCAAAGGAACTGTTCGGTGCCGATCGCGCCAATGTGCAGCCCCATTCGGGATCACAGGCAAACATGGCGGCATTCTTCGCGCTCGCAGCGCCGGGCGACCGAATCATGGGCATGTCGCTCGACCATGGCGGGCACCTGACGCACGGGTCGCCGGTTAATTTCTCAGGCAAGCTCTACGAGTTCGGCCACTACGGCGTGGACGCGGAAACTGAGGCACTCGATTACGACGAGGTGCAGCGCCAGGCCGATTCATTCAGGCCTTCGGTGATCATTGCCGGTTACACGGCCTATCCGCTGACGATCGATTTCAAGCGTTTCCGCGAGATCGCCGACTCTGTTGGGGCGGCGTTGCTGGTCGATATGGCCCACATTGCCGGCCTGATCGCGGGTGGGGCACACCCGTCGCCAGTGGGGCTTGCCGACATCATAACGACCACTACCCACAAGACCCTCCGCGGTCCCCGCGGCGCGATGGCCCTGATGACGAAGGACATCGCCCGCAAGTACAACTCGGCAGTGTTCCCGAACATGCAGGGTGGTCCGATGGAACACGTGATCGCAGCCAAGGCTGTGGCATTCCGCGAAGCGATGCGCCCCGAATTCAAGGACTATGCCCACCAGATTGTGCAGAACGCGAAGGCGCTTGCGAGCGGGCTTTCAGCAGGCGGTCTGCGAATCGTTGCCGGCGGGACCGAAAACCACCTGATGCTTGTCGATACCCGTCCCCTGGGACTCACCGGCCGGGATGCCGAGGCCGCCCTTATTGCCGCGGGCCTGGTCGTGAACAAGAACGCCATTCCGTTCGACCCTGAACCCCCGATGGTCACATCGGGCATTCGCATCGGGACCCCGGCCCTAACGTCGAGGCAGCTGAACGTTGCGGACATGGGGCAGGTCGCCGGCTACATTCTCGAGGCGCTCAGGGCCCATGCTGACGAATCGAAACTATCGAAACTCGGCACTGAAGTAGCCAGTTTCGCGTCGAAATTCCCTGTGCCAGGCCTCGATAGCTGACGTGTCGCGCCGACATCCAAAACGATGGAAATGTGCCAACTGGCTTGCAGCTGCCGTTTGTAGCCCCGAAAATGGGTACAGACGCGCCGTAATGGCGTGATAAACTGAATCGGGTTCGCGCTAATTGGAAGAACACGGTGGATAGTTGAGAAAGTACGAATTAGTCTGGATTCTCGGTAACGATGCTGGCGAAGAGCAGGGTGCCGAGTCCGTCGAGAAAATCATTTCGCTTGTGACTGATGCCGGTGGCGAGGTGTCTGGCACGGATGTCTGGGGTAAACGGACCCTTGCCTACCCGATCCAAAAAAACAACGAGGGATACTATCTCCAGGCCAACTTTGAGCTGGACGTCACGAAGGCACAGGAGCTCGAGCGATCGATCGGTGCCGACCAATCGATTATTCGACATCTGCTGGTTCGAGACGAGCCGAAGCCGGATATAGTCGAAGCAGAGGTTGCACAGTAGGGCGAAAAGCCCAAGCAGCCCGACCTAAAGAGCTACAGGCAAATTTCAAATTGAGTCTTAACCAGATACTCCTCATCGGACGTGCCGGCACTGACCCCGAGATGCGTTACACGCCCAGCGGAACGCCGGTCACCAACTTCCGCCTTGCGGTAAGCAACAACCGCCGCGATCAGAACGGCGAGTGGACCGAAGAAACCGAATGGTTCACGGTAACGGCCTGGGAACGCCAGGCGGAATCGGTGAACCAGTACCTGGCAAAAGGCCGCCGCGTGTTTGTCGACGGTCGATTGTCGACACGGCAGTACACCAGCAGTTCCGGCGAGGCACGCACATCGCTGGAAGTCCGAGCGTACAAGGTCGTCTTCCTCGATTCACCAGGCGGTGAATCGGCGGGCGCCGAAGCACCCCCTGGTGCACAATCTTATTCACCAGGTCCATCAGGTGCGTCAGAATCAGACGCACCTGCAACAGGTAACCCATCAGAAGACGTGGAGGAACTGCCCTGGTAGCAGTTTCCGCGTGGGGTCTGTCCGGTATTTGCCGCTCGGTCCCACAGTCCATTCCGCGAGGTAAAAAATGACGACTCCCCGAACCACCCAGGGCGCACGCCCTCCATTCCGCCGCGGCGGTCGACGCCGCCGACAGTGTTTCTGCAAGGAAAACACGGTCGATTACAAAGATGTTTCGAGCATTCGGCGGTTTATCACCGACCGGGGCAGGATCGAACCCGGCAAGAAATATGGAAACTGTGCAAAGTGCCAGCGAAAACTGACCACGGCCATCAAGCGGGCGCGCCATCTGGCGCTGCTCCCGTTCGCTCCGGACCACCTTCGAGTGACAGGGTCTGTAGCGTCGAACGTCAGGGTGATCGACGATGAGGAAGAAATTTCCGAAGACGCCGAAAAGAGCGAAGTCTCTGCGAAAAATGTGAACGAGAACGGCGCAGTTGAGGCTGTAGCAGACGACCAACCTGAAGATACCGCCGCCGCTGACAGCGACGACGATACCGCCGCTGACGATTCTTCGGATGAGCCAGAGTCTGAAAAAGATTCAGATGAAGAGGCCGAGAAAGTCGACGAGGACCCCGAAACCCCCGAGACAGACGACGACGAATCTGAATCTAAAAGCGATGCGGCACCAGAGGATTCGGTAGAAGCTGAAGCGGAAGAGGACGATTCGGCCACTGAAGCTGAATCCGAGGAACCTTCTGAAGACGTTTCAACTAGCGAGCCAGAAACAGAAACAGAAGCCGAGCCGGAATCCGAAGCAGAATCCGAAACTAAAGTCGAGGCCGAAGCCGAAGCAAGTGCCGACGAAGAAGACAAGTAGTCTCTTCTGGCCGATCAGTTCATCGTTACCGGGGCTGGAGTTGCTGACCGGGCTACGCTTCCGCTTTAGCCATCACTGAGTGCCGAAAATGTCCCCAGAAGACAGCCAAGAAAACAGTACGGAAAACGGAAACGAACGCCCGAACGAATCTCAGGGTTCACAGGAAGCGACCTATGTCCCGAGCGTTGACTACGGGGCGGGCCGCAGGAGCATTACGACGCGCGGTGGCACAAGCCGTCGGCAGATGGTTGAAGAAAAACGCCAGCGCCAACTCAAGTCCCGGCCGTTCATCGTCGTTGCCGCGCTCGTGCTCATCGGTCTACTTGCGATCCCTGTCTACGCATATTTCCAGATTTACGTGTTCCCGCCGCGCGAGTTGGCACTCAGGGTCGCCGACACCGAATACACACGCGGCGACGTCGTAAACTTCATCCGGTTCAACCAGCGGATGAGTGAAGACCTCGGCGTGCCGTTCGAGGTCGGAAACTCACTGTTCGACGCACTCCTGACGTTGCAGGAGAACGAACTGGCGTTTCAACTGGCACCCCAGTACGGAATTTCTGTATCGCCCGATGAGGTTGACGACCGCGTCGATTCGATCCTCGGGTTTGTCGCCGTAACCGTTGCTGAGCGGCAGTTCAGGGAATACCAGGACAATATCGAGGAAGCAAGGCGCCAGTTCATTCACCGTATCGGGATGGACGAGGAAGTTTTCCGTGAATTCATCCGTAAGAGCATGTTCAAGGAACGCCTCCGCGCGGTAGTCGCCGACCAGGTAGACCGTGTCCAGGTGCAGGTTCGCCTGTATGAGGTCATCCTGTTCTCGCGCGATTCCGAAATTGAACGTGCGATGGAACGCGACCTGAAGGGTGGTGATCCTGTCGAAGAAGTTGCTCTGCGGTACTCAAACGACCCGAACGTGCAACGCAACGGTGGCGACCGTGGATGGTTCCCGTTTGGGGTGTCGCCTGAACTGGACTCCCTCTTGTTTGGCCTCGACGCAGATGGAAACCGGCTCCTGCCAATCCGTACCCCCAGCGAGGCTCGACACGACGAAACAACGGAAACGTACAGCTATGTCATAGTCGATGAGGTAAGCGACGCCAGGGAAGTAGATGAAGCAAACCTCGATGCACTGACGACCCGTGCAATGACCATCTTCCTGAACAAGGAACGTGGCAACTTCGATCTGTACATGGTTCTCGATAGCGATATTTTCGACTGGGTCAACAACCAGATAAGGCTTTCTACAATACTGCCAACACCAACACCTGTCCCGTTCGGCCAACAGTTCGGCGGGTTATCGCAACTGGATCAATAGCCTCCATGGCAGCTGAAGCACGGTCGGTGCATAGTGAAACAACCGGGATTGGTCTACTGGGCCTCGGGGTTGTCGGCTCGGCGGTGGCCAGGGCCATCATCGAGCGACATCGGCCAGACGGTCCGAATATTTCGCTCACCTTGAAAGCGGTGGTGGTCCGCGACCCTGAAAAAAAGCGGTCAGTTGAGCTTGACCGCTCGATAATCTCGACCGACGCCGAATGGGTCATAGCCAACCCGGATGTTGGAATTGTTGTCGAACTGATGGGTGGTGAAAACCCTGCATTTGAATACATATCCAGTTCGCTCAGGGCTGGCAAACACGTCGTTACTGCAAACAAGGAAGTCCTGTCAAAGCGCGGGGGCGAGTTACTGTCCATCGCCGCTGAAAACGGTGTGCAGTTGTTTTATGAAGCAAGCGTGGGCGGTGGCATACCGATCATCGGACCGCTGATGAACGACCTGACAGCAAACAAAATCCAGAGCATCCGTGGAATTATCAACGGCACCACAAATTTTATTCTTTCCAAGATGGCGCATGAAGGTGCCGACTTCGACGACGTGCTCGCCGAAGCGCAATCGCTGGGCTATGCCGAATCCGATCCGACCGCGGACATCGACGGCTTCGATTCGCTGTACAAGATCTCCGTGCTTGCCCGCCTGGCCTTCCACACCGAGGTTCCCGTCGATTCGATACACCAGGAAGGCATCCGAAATGTCCAGGCCAAAGATTTCCGGTACGCCAGCGAACTCGGTTACACCATAAAGCTCCTTGCCGTGGTGCAGGCCAGTGAAGAAACGGGCCTGTTGGCCCGCGTGCACCCGGCACTGATACCGCTCGATGTACCGATGGCCTCGGTGAATGGCGCACTCAACGCTGTAGAGGTCGAGGGCGACCTCGTCGGCCCTTTGTTGTTCCAGGGGCCGGGGGCCGGCCCAGAGCCGACAGCGAGCGCCGTGTTGGGTGACATACTACGAGTCGCGAGAGGGGTACCCGATGCCGCGCGACGAGGTCCGGAACCGGTACCGTTTGATATCGCGCCAATGGGAGACCATGTCTGCCAGTATTACTTGCGGGTAACGGTGGCCGACCGGCCCGGTGTGCTGGCAAGTATTGCAAAGGTTCTGGGCGATGCCGACATCAGTATTGGTTCGGTTCTTCAGAAAGATAGTGATGCGGAGAACCAGTCGGCCGACCTCGTGATAATGACGCACCCGGCGCAGGAAGCTAAAATGCAGGATGCCGTGAGTTCGTTAAGAAAACTCGACGCTGTTGTGCGCCTGGACAACCTGCTGCGAGTTGAAACCTACCCGGACCGGCCCTAACGTTAAGAATTGTTATGTAGCGGCTGTCGCGGGACGCCAGCCTGATCAGGAGTAACCCACTCATTGCCGATGGTGCCGGGTGTGATCGAAAGGTATCGGGAATTTCTCGAGGTTACCGACTCCACACCAGCCGTTTCGCTGGGTGAAGGCAGCACTCCGCTCGTCAGGTCGCAGAGCATCGGCGACGCTGTGGGCTGCAAGGACCTGTATTTCAAGCTCGAAGGTTGCAACCCGACCGGGTCGTTCAAAGACCGCGGAATGGTGTTGGCGATCGCCAAGGCGCTGGAGGCCGGAAAAACACGGATCATCTGCGCCTCCACCGGCAATACCAGTGCATCGGCTGCGGCTTACGGGGCCCGGTACCAGCTCGAAACGCTTGTTCTTGTACCGGCCGGCGAAATAGCGCTCGGCAAACTCGCCCAAGCGATGGCGTACGGAGCACGAATCCTGGCCGTTAACGGCAGCTTCGATCAAGCGCTGAGCGCCGTTCGGGGCATTGTCGAACTGATGGATATCGAGTTGGTCAATTCGGTGAATCCATACCGGATCCAGGGTCAGAAGACCGGTGCTTTCGAAATCGTCGATGAACTCGGAGCTGCGCCTGATTTTTTGTGCATTCCAGTAGGCAACGCGGGCAATATTACGGCCTACTGGATGGGGTTCACCGAGTACCAGTCGAAAGGCAGGGCCGAATCTACGCCACGGATGATGGGGTTTCAGGCGGCAGGTGCGGCGCCGATTGTCCTTGGTGAACCTGTTGCCAGACCAGAAACCATTGCAACGGCGATCAGAATCGGAAACCCCGCAAGCTGGGAACAGGCAGAGGCGGCCCGAGACGAGTCGAACGGTATCATTGATATGGTCGACGACAACGAGATCATCGATGCATACCTCCGCCTGGCCCGGGAAGAAGGTATTTTTTGTGAACCTGCCTCGGCGGCATCTGTTGCCGGGTTGATAAAACTGCCCGAACTGGGTGTGGACGTATCGGGAAAGACGGTTGTCTGCATTCTGACAGGCAACGGCCTGAAAGATCCCGGCACCGCGGAGAAGCGGGCGCTTGTCGAGCTTGAATATGTCGAGCCGGACATCGATTCAGTAATGAACCTCTTGACGAGTGGTAAGTAAGAAAGAAAGTTGTCGGTCTCTGGCGGCCAATCTCCAGAATTCACGAAGCCCGACCGGGTTCCCTGGCAGGGTTCCTCAACCAAGATTCCAACGAAGGTACGACCAGAATATTGACCTGTTGCACAGCCGGAACCGAGCAAGGGACGTTTGAAGAATTCGCCGGTTACTGGCAGCACCTGATCGATGGGTGCTCCGAACCGACGTTCTTCGATTCTCTCACCTGGCAAAAATTGTGGTGGTCCGAGTACGGTGCCAATTCGGAACTAAAACTGCTGGCCGTCCGCTCTGATTCGGGTGATATCAAGATGATTGCCCCGTTGATGATAGACGGTAGCGAGCTCAGCTTCCTCGGGGGCACGGATCTGGTCGACTATCACGATTTTCTATCAACGGATCACTCGGTCACGGGTCCTCTCGAAGCGATTGTCAGGGCGATCGACGAGATGCCCGGGGTCAAATCGATCAATCTCCAGTCGATACCCGGAAACTCGGCGACCATTGCCGAATTTGGTGAGCTGGCCGAAAAATTCGGCTGGAGCATCGAGATCTGCCAGGAAGACGTCGCACCGCGTCTTGAACTTCCCGATTCGTGGGATTCGTATCTTGCCAGCCTTCGCAGAAAAGACCGTCATGAGCTGCGTCGCAAATTACGGAGACTCGATGCGGCGGGCGAGATCGGGCAAATCGAGTTGACTCGGCCCGAAGATATCGATGCTGCGATGGACGCGTTCATGACGCTGTACCGCATGAGCGCGGCCGGCAAGGCAGCGTTCATGACTGCAGACCGGGAGCGTTTTTTTCGCAGCGTGGCAGTGGGGCTGGCGCATGAAAAAGCGACCCGGCTGGCCTTCCTCGAAATCGACGGTGAAAAAGTCGCTACTTCTCTGTCATTCGTGTGTGGAGACGTACGCTATCTCTACAACAGTGGTTACAATCCCGCTAAGTCCAGCCTTTCTGTTGGACTTTTAAACCACGCCCTGGCAATCCGGAGGTCAATCGAAGAGGGGATCAAGGTATTCGATTTTATGCGGGGCAATGAGGCGTACAAGTATCATCTTGGCGCAGTCGACCGCGCTGTGTTTGCCCTGACAGCCACGCGGCGGGGCGGCAGTTTAAAGTAATAACGATCGCACCAACATGCAGATAGCTTTTATCACGGTCCACGGATGTCCCTTGCGCCAGGCAGGCAGCAAAGACTCCGGTGGGATGAATATCTACATCCTCGAGATGGTCAGGAAGCTTGCCGCGCGCGGAGTGCAGGTGGACGTGTTCACGCGGTACCATGACCCCCTCGATCCGCAAGTAGTGATGCTCGCTCCCGGTGCAAGGTTGATTCACCTGCCAGCAGGAGCGCCGTCGCTCGACAAGACTGGCGTTTACGAACTCTTGCCCCAGTTCACGTCCCAGATGCGCCGGTTCTGTATTTCAAACCGCCTGCACTACGACCTTGTGAGCAGCCATTACTGGCTGTCCGGGCTGGTCGGGATGCGGCTTGCTTCGGAGTGGGGCGTGCCGCACAGCACGAGCTTCCACACGATGGCTGAGATGAAACGCCGCGGCCACCCTGAAGAACCGGAAGTCGAGCAGCGCGACTGCTCTGAGTTGGAGGTGGCAAAATCGGCGGATTCAGTGGTCGTCTGGACCTACGATGAGCGAGACGCTATCGTCGAGTACTGCGGTATCGATGCCGAAAAGATCCGAGTAATCCCACCGGGAGTCGACCTCACGCGGTTCCGCCCGATGTCCCAGTGCCAGTCCAGGGAACACCTCGGGTACGGTGGAGAGAAGAACATTCTTTTCGTTGGCCGCCTCGAGCCGCTCAAAGGGCTGGATAACCTGTTTCGCGCGGTTGCAAGCCTGGAAAATTCAAACTCCATCCGTCTCAATGTGGTGGGTGGCGACGAAAATTCGTCGGAAAAAGCCCGACTCCAGGCCCTGGCATCCCGAATGAAGCTCAACGGTTCGATTCGGTTCATCGGGCAGGTCTCGCAGGAAGAGTTGCCTGTGCATTACAACGCTGCCGACGTTTGCGTGCTGCCATCACACTATGAGAGTTTTGGATTGGCAGCACTCGAAGCAGCCGCCTGTGGCCGGCCAGTGATCGCATCAGATGTAGGTGGAATTCCGACGATCGTCCTTGATGGCAAAACCGGCTATCTTGTACCGTCTCGCCGGTCTGACTTGATGACCGAGCGCCTGTGCACGCTTCTGAAAGACGATGTGCTCCGTGCAAATCTGGGCGCGGCAGCCAGGATTCATGCCGAAACACTCAGCTGGGACCGCTCGGCTGAATCGCTGCTGGCCCAGTACAGCGAACTGGTCCCCGAACAGGCTGTGGCCGCGATGCCCGCGGCAGGCGGCTAGTTGCAGCCCTCAGTCTCTGCCTGTCAGGGAATTACTGGGTGGGACGCGCCAGGCTGCGAGAATCGTGGTCGGAAATGGCATCGTCAGTATTTGCTGCCGGCTGCCCGTTTCACACACAGAACCTCGCCCTCAAATCGAACGGGGACAAATCAGAGCGTCTTCTCCCACCAGAGCACCGTGCTCACCGTGACGAACCCCAGCGACGAGTAGATCCTTATCGCCGGCGCATTTGTTGAATCGACATCCAGTTCGATCAGGTCAACGCCCTGCTCGACCAGGTGGTTGAACCCCGCCTCGGCAACCGCCCGGCCAAGCCCGTGCCCCTGCACGTCGGGCAGGACGCCCGTCATTCCTATTCGCCCGAAACTCGAGCCAGAATTTTCGCGGGTTTGCGTCCAGCAGTAAGCCACGAGGCGATCGCCTGTATCACGAATCAGCAGTACATCATCCAGGCTGCTCCCCTGGGCAAGTAACCTCGACTTGATCTCGTCCTCAGTATTCGGTGAATAACCAAAGTGCGTACTGAACGACTGATTTTGCAAATTCGTAAGTTCAGGCAGCTCATCGAGACCCACCATTTCTTTGAGAGTGAAGCCGGTCGGAACGACCCCGGCCGCACGGCTATCGCCGGGCCTGCTTTCGAGTTGCAGATATTTGCGAACACGCGCCCATCCGTTGCGTTCGACATACTCGCCAAGGTCAGTCTCGTGATCCCGCGTCGCGAGGTGCGCAATGGGGGTGAATTCGGCTGCCCGGCTGGTGGCCCAGCCGAGCAGCGCCTCGACGAGGGTCTCGGTATTTTTTTCCGCCGCGGCAGCAATCCCAACCACAGAACGCCCGATGTTCTGTTCGGGCTCGACGATTGCGTAACCGACCAGTTCGCCGGCTACCTCTGCCATGACCAGGTTTTGCTCTGGCTGCACCCGCGGGTATTCAAGATCGGATCGGACACCCTCGACGCTTTCCGGCCATTGCCTGTGACCATGTGCCCCGACATCGGCAAGCAGTCCGGCCAGTGCCATGGTGTCGCACCATTCGAAATTGCGCAGTCGTAATTCAGATTGTGTGGCCAATGTTTTTGGATCGAATTGTTGACAGGTTCAGAGGGTGGAGCTGTAGCAGACACGCGAGAACGGACAGACGGAGAAGTGTATTCCTGCCCCGCGCCTTGTATGCGTGTTCGAGCAATCAATCGGCGCGTGATTCTTTTTTATTAGCGTATTGCGAACTATTACAATTGCTTCCAGATACCCAGGACACATATACTTATCGATTGTGAAACGCTGTGAACGGGAGTAGTACCGAATACGGCGCGCCGAGAGAGCCGGTGGTTGGTGTGAACCGGTGCGTGTCAGCTTGGGAACTCGTCCGGGAGCGGTCGGTCTGAACGTTTTGGCGCTAGGATCGAACGGATTGCCACGTTAAGGTTCCTTGAGTGGTCAGCTGTTCATCGTGTTTGCGATGCGACTGGCAATCAAAGGTGGTACCGCGGGATGCAAGTCTCGTCCTTTGGATAGAGGGCGGGATTTTTTTTTGCCCGTAATAAGATTGATTTGAACGGCCAGTCGTTGATGGCAGGGCCAGACATTGAATTAGCGGAACGAACTCGTAATTGCACTAGGAAACACGATATGTCCAAGAACCTCACCGGTAGTCAAATCGTTTGCGAAGCACTCCTCAAAGAGGGTGTGAGCGTGGTATTTGGCATCCCGGGTGGCGCGATTCTCCCGCTGTACGGTGTGCTCTCGCAATATCCGGACCTGCGACATATCCTGGTTCGACACGAACAGGGCGCAGCGCACGCGGCCGATGGCTATGCACGTTCTACCGGAACCGTCGGCGTGGCCTTCGCGACATCAGGCCCGGGTGCCACCAACTTGATCACCGGCCTGGCCACGGCCATGATGGACTCCGTGCCAATGGTCGCTATTACGGGCCAGGTGGGCCGCAGCGCAATCGGAACCGACGCGTTTCAGGAAACCGACATCACCGGTGCGACGCTGCCGGTTACCAAGCACAACTACCTCGTTATGCGGGCCGACGACCTCGGACGAACGATCCACGAGGCGTTCCATATCGCCCGGACAGGACGTTCCGGCCCTGTGCTGATAGATATTCCAAAAGACGTTTTCATCGAAATGGGCAACTACGACCCGGACGAGCCTGTCGATTTGCCCGGATACAAGGTGCCCGGTAAGGCAGACGAAGCCCAGATAGATGCCGCCGCGAAGCTGATTAACGAGTCGGAGCGTCCAGTGATCCTCGCCGGACACGGTGTCGTGCTGTCGCGATCGTTCGATGAACTCAGGGAATTTGCCGAAAAAACGCAAACACCGGTTATCACGACGCTGCTCGGAATTTCATCGTTCCCCGAAAACCACGTCTTGAGCACCGGCTTTCCGGGCATGCACGGCATGGCCTACGCATCGCTCGCACTCGACCAGGCCGACCTGATTATCAATTTCGGCAGCCGGTTCGACGACCGGATCGTTGGGGACGCGAAGCGGTTTTCAACCGGGTCGAAGAAAATCCATGTCGATATCGACCCCGCAGAGATCAACAAGATGATCACGGTCGACGCCGCTGTGATCGGCAATATCAAAGACGTGTTTGCCCAGCTGACTCCGAAAGTGAACAAGACAACGCACGTGGAATGGCTGCAGCATATCGAGCATCTCAAGGCAGAACACCCCTCGCTCCGCATCCCTGAGACCGACCGCCTGATGGGGCAGCACGTGGTGAAGGCGTTGTCGGACGTGACAAAGGGAGACGCAATTATCACCACCGGCGTTGGCCAGCACCAAATGTGGGCTGCACAGCACTACCAGTTCACAAACGCGAACTCGTGGTTGACGTCGGGCGGGCTCGGCACGATGGGCTACGAAGTGCCATCCGCGATCGGCGCACAGGTGGGCAATCCGGGCCGCCTCGTGTGGTCGATATGCGGAGACGGCGGTTTCCAGATGACAATGATGGAACTCGCGACGGCCGCCGAGAACCACCTGCCTGTCAAGTACGCGATTTTGAACAACAACCACCTGGGGATGATTACCCAGTGGCAGAGCTTTTTCTATGACGGCGATTACCAGGCCGAAACGTACACGGGAAATCCCGACTTCGTGAAACTTGCCGAGGCGTACGGAATCAAGGGAATCCGCGTAACGAAACAGAACGAACTTGAAGGTGCAATTCGGGAAGCGAATGCCCACGATGGTCCGGTAGTTATCGATTTCGTGATCGAAAAAGTCGACGATCTCTACCCGATGATCCCGGCAGGTCAGAGTATCGAGGAACTGATTGAGGACCCAAACTAATGGCAGCAGCAGCTAACGGAACTTTTCAGCGGACGATTGCGGCCCTCGTGCAAGACCGCCCCGGCGTGCTGGCTCGTATCGCCGGTCTGTTCCGCAGGCGTGGTTTCAACATCGCGAGCCTGGCCGTCGGGCGATCAGAGCGGCCCGGTCTTTCGCGCATGACATTTGTTGTCGAAGGCCCTGAAGAGGTCGTGCGGCAGGTGGCCGCGCAGCTCGACCGCCTTATCGATGTTGTTGAAGTCCACGACATCACCGAGCAGAACATCGTGTGGCGTGAACTGGCCCTGATCAAGGTAAAGGCCAATGCCGGTGAACGTAGCGAAATACTCGAACTCGCCAACATATTTCGCGTCAACGTGATCGACATCGGAGTCGAAAGCCTGACGATGGAAATCTCCGGGGGCCGACAGAAGATCGACTCGCTAATCGAACTGCTCCGAAAGTTTGGACTTGAAGAGGTAATTCGCACCGGTCGGGTCGCAACGCTGCGCGGAACCCTGATCGAGGGTGAAGACGATGGCCTGTTCCAATCGGACGCGAGCAAAGCGACCTACATACTGCCAATCCCGACAGGTGATTCCGGAAGCGTCTGAGACGCTTAAAAATTCAAGCTGTCAGAAATGCTGCCGGGATTACCGGCAGAACACCAATCCAAAGGCCCGAGGCTAAAACCCAGACATGGCTACTCTTTTTTACGACAAAGACATCGACGATGCGATTCTGCGCGACAAGACGATTGCAGTGCTGGGTTATGGATCGCAGGGCCACGCCCATGCACTGAACCTGAAAGACAGTGGGTTCAACGTTGTGGTCGGCCTGTACGAGGGCAGCCGGAGCAAACAGAAGGCAGAAGAAGCCGGGCTCGAAGTGCTTCCCAACGCAGAGGCCGTCAGGCGGGCCGACCTGATTTCGTTCTGCCTGCCCGATACCACCCAGGCGAAAGTCTACAGGGAGGATGTCGAGCCGAACCTGTCAGATGGCAAAACCATGTTGTTCGCCCACGGCTTTACGATCCTCTACGAACAGATCGCGCCGCCCCCCGGTATCGATGTCGTGATGATCGCTCCAAAGGCACCGGGTCACCGTGTGCGCGCCGTGTACGAACGGGGGCTCGGTGTTCCCTGCCTGATCGCGGTTCACCAGGATGCCTCGGGTAACGCCCACGAAATTGCAGCAGCCTACGGCAAGGGCATCGGGGGTGGCCGGGCCGGGATCCTGGAAACCACATTCAAGGAAGAGACCGAGACCGACCTGTTCGGCGAGCAGGCCGTTCTATGCGGCGGCGTCAGCCAGCTTGTAAAGACGGCCTTCGATGTGATGGTCGAGGCCGGTTACGAGCCGGAGTCGGCGTATTTCGAGGTCCTTCACGAACTCAAGCTGATTGTCGATCTCATGTACCAGGGTGGTCTCGGCTACATGCGGTACTCGGTCAGCGAGACTGCCGAATACGGGGATTACACGCGCGGACCGGTGATTATCGACGACCACGTGAAGCGAAATATGGAAAAAGTTCTGAAGCAAATCCAGTCTGGTGAATTCGCCCGAGAGTGGATAGCTGAAAATGATGAGGGCCTGCACAAGTTCAAGCAGATGCGGGCCGAGAACGCGGAGCACGGAGTCGAAATAGTCGGCAAAGAGCTCCGAGACATGATGCCCTGGTTGGAGTCGACTACGTAGTCACTCCTTTGTAACGGGGATGCCGAACCGGAGACAATCAAATAATTCTGGGGCGGCATTCGAAACCGGTGGGTCCAGTCAATTCGAAAATGTTGACCGGTCCGCCAAAAGGTCGAGAGCGCTGGAGGTATTCACATGGCGCAGCAGAGCAGTACTGAAGACAAAGTAATAATTTTTGACACGACCCTTCGTGACGGCGAGCAATCTGCCGGCGCAGGCCTTACCGTCGAAGAGAAGCTTCGTATTGCTCACCAGCTAAACAAGCTTGGCGTCGACGTGATCGAGGCGGGTTTTGCGGGCAGTTCACCGGGTGATTTTGAAGCCGTGCGCCGCATTGCGAACGAGGTGAAGGGTCCGATCGTCACTTCACTTGCCCGCGCGATAGACGTCGATATCGATGCTGCGGGCAGGGCTCTCGAAGGTGTAAAAAACGCACGTATCCACGTGTTCATCTCCGCTTCCGACATTCACCTGATGCACCAGATGCGAAAGAACCGCGAGGCCGTCATGGACATGGCCGTGCACGGGGTAGAGCTTGCAAAAAGCTATGTCGACGATGTCGAGTTCTCGGCAATGGACGCCTCTCGCACTGACCCACAGTATCTCTACACCATGCTGGAAGCGGTGATCAGGGCCGGCGCGACCACGGTCAACATACCGGACACAGTCGGCTATTCAACTCCCGATGAGTTTGGTGCCCTGATCAGGGGCATTAGAGAAAACGTCCCGAACATCGATCAGGCAGTGATTAGCGTTCACTGTCACAACGACCTCGGGATGTCTTCTGCAAACTCGCTCGCAGCCATCGAAAATGGTGCACGCCAGGTAGAGGGATGTATCAACGGGCTGGGTGAACGGGCCGGCAACGCGGCTATCGAGGAAGTGATCATGGCGATCGAGACCCGCCCCGACCACTACGGACTCCGTACCGGCATCACAACGGAAGAGATCGGCAATACCAGCCGAATGGTCTCTTCGATCTTCGGTTTTCCCGTACAGGCCAACAAGGCGATCGTCGGCCAGAACGCATTCCGGCACTCGTCCGGTATCCACCAGGACGCATTCCTGAAAGAGCGCACGACCTTCGAGATTATGGAACCAGAGACCGTTGGCTGGCGCGGGCAGGCACTTGTGCTCGGCAAGTTGTCGGGAAGGGCGGGCCTGCGAGCGCGTCTGCACGAGCTTGGCTACACCCTGACCGACGATGAACTTGCCAGCGTATTTGTGACGTTCAAGGACCTGGCCGACACGAAGCGCGAAATTACCGATATGGACCTTGAGGCGCTCATGTCGGAACAACACCGCATGGTCGATACCAACCGCAGTTACAAGGTCGGCACTGTTCGTGTCGTTTGCGGCAACGACACACGGCCGGAAGCGACGGTCACACTAGAATGTCCAGATGGCGAATCGCGTACGGTCGAGGCCCACGGTACTGGTCCTGTTGATGCCGTGTGCAAGGCGATCGACGAAGTTGTGGGCCTCGATATTGAGCTGACGGAGTTTGCGGTGACCGCGGTGACCGAGGGCATAGACTCACTCGGCGAAGTGACTATCAGGGTTGCGAAGGACGGCGCGGTCTATTCAGGCCGTGGTTCCGATTCCGACATAGTTGTGGCCTCGGCCAAGGCCTACGTGAACGCAATCAACCGGCTACTCGCTATCGGCGTCCAGGACCGTTCGGCCATAACGGGTGCGGTCTAGTATGGCAATTCGGATTCTGTAGCACATAGCAAAGTGGTGCCCGTTAGGGGATGCCGCTTTTGCGTTACTATTCCTAGTCGAATTTGTTCGATTTAGTCTGTGTTTCTTTTTTTGCCTGGGGAGGGTTACTCGCACATGGTCAGCACCATGTTTGAAAAGATCTGGAATAGCCACATCGTGGCAGAGCCCGAAGACCAGCCGGCGCTGATTTATGTCGACCTGCACCTGGTGCACGAAGTCACATCGCCGCAGGCGTTTGAGGGGCTCCGGCTCACCAAACGAAAAGTGCGCCGGCCCGATCTCACAATCTCCACGGTGGACCACAACCTCCCCACCGACGAAACGCGGGCACAGACCATCAAGGACCCGATCGCTCGCGTGCAGGTCGACACTCTCAGGAAAAACTGCAAAGAGACCGGCGTAATCTTGTACGACGTCGATTCGCCCGCACAGGGCATCGTGCACGTCATCGGCCCCGAGCAGGGCTACACGCAGCCCGGGATGACCATCGTTTGCGGCGACTCACACACCTCGACGCACGGTGCTTTTGGATCCCTGGCATTTGGGATCGGGACATCGGAAGTCGAGCATGTGCTTGCTACCCAGACCCTGCGGCAGCGCAAACCCCAGACGATGGAGGTCCGGTTTACCGGCGAGTTGCAACGGGGCGTTACGGCCAAGGACATGATTCTTGCGGCCATTGGCAAAATGGGAACTGCGGGCGGCACCGGCTACGTGATCGAATACACCGGTGAGCCGATCAGAAAGCTCGACATGGCTGGCCGAATGACGGTCTGCAACATGACGATCGAGGCGGGCGCGAGGGCAGGTCTAATCGCCCCTGACGAGACTACGTTCGAGTGGATGCGAGGCCGCAAGTTTGTGCCGAAGGGCGAGGATTTCGAGAAGGCTATCGCCGAATGGCGGGAACTTCCGAGTGACGAAGACGCGACCTACGACGCCCTGATCGAGATCGACTGCGACGAGCTCGAACCGCACGTTAGCTGGGGCACGAACCCCGGACAGGTGGTCCGCGTTAGCGACCGTGTGCCGATGCCCGAGGATTTCGACGACCCGGCCGACAGGTCATCGGCGGAAAGTGCGCTCGAATACATGGGGCTCAAGGGCGGCACCGCCATTGAGGACATCAGTATTGACCGTGTTTTTATCGGTTCATGCACGAACGCCCGGGTCGAAGACCTCCGTTCCGCTGCGGCAATTGTAAAGGGGCACAAAGTAGCGTCGAGGGTGCGTGCCCAGATCATGCCGGGTTCGACACTGACCAAGGTGCTGGCCGAAAAAGAGGGCCTCGACCTGATATTCAAGGAAGCTGGTTTCGAGTGGCGCGAGTCGGGTTGCTCGATGTGCCTGGGGATGAACCCCGACATTCTCGCACCGGGCGAACGCTGCGCTTCGACATCGAACCGGAACTTTGAAGGTCGCCAGGGGAAGGGTGGCCGAACCCACCTGGTCAGCCCGGCCATGGCCGCCGCTGCTGCCATTAAGGGCCACTTTGTCGACGTAAGGGATTGGGAACAAGCATAGTGCCCGAGTCCCCAGAACAGTCAACACCAGATTTCGACCCACGACCGCCCGGGCAAAGGCGGACTGCTGGCGAGAGACCGGATTCGTCGCGTCGCAGGAAGCGTCGGCCCCGTGGTGACCTGAATACGGCGCCTGCCCGCGGTGACAGCTTCATGGGGCGTATTTCAGGCCGGGCCGAGCTTGAGCGCGCCAAGGTCAAGAGATACGACCCGTACTCATACGAATCGAACAGCACGCAACTCATGTGGCTCGTTCTCGCACTGGTGGCGTGGACCGTTGTCGCGCTCGCACTGGCGTGGCAAGACAGATCGACTGCGGCGCTACTGGTCGATCTTCGCGACCAGGGACTCGTGAGTGCCCCGCCCACCCGGTTCTCACCACAGGGGATAATCGAGTTCGCCGATCGAGAGGGGATCGCATGTAACTCGGAATCAGACATTTTGGCGGAGACTCCAGAGTGCACGCGGCTCACCGACGCCCAGAGCGAGTATTCAAACGTCGAGGGAACGGGAGCGATCCTTTTTGTCTTGCTTTTGATCACGTTGCTCGCCAACATGTTCGCTTTCGGATCGTTCACCCACCGCGCCAGCAGGAACCTGCTGACACTCAAGAGCAACGACCAGGGGTTCAGCCCGGAAAAGGGTGTCTTCTGGTTTTTCATTCCGGTGTTCAACCTGGTCAAGCCGTGGCAGGTCTACCGGGAATTGTTCAGGGGCAGCGATCCGGCTGTAACGACCGACGATGAACTGGCCTGGAAGAAAAAGGGCAAAGTGCCGGCGATTGTGAATGTCTGGGCCGGGATATTCGTCGCCGTATTTTTCTATAACCCGAGGACCGTCGATTGGCTCTGGTATTCAACTCGCGAAACCATCCGTGAAACAGTCTCTGCTCTTCAGGCGCGAATCATTGCGGATTTCTTACTGGTAATCCTGGGGATTGCCGCCATCATCGTTGTTATCGAACTCCACCGCCGGCAGGAAGCCCGTCACGCCATAATTGGCGATATCACCATCACACCACCTCTGCCGATCGATCCCCTTGAAGAAGCGCTGAAAGAAGGGATCCGGCGCAAGGAACTGGAAAACAGGAAGTCGCGCTCCAAGTGACGGACGCGACGAAAGGCACCAAATTGGAAAGATTCACAAAGCTGACGGGCATCGTTGCGCCGCTCGACCGGGCGAATATCGATACCGACCAGATTATTCCCAAGCAGTTTCTGAAGCGGATCGAACGGACCGGGTTCGGTGAGTTCGCGTTTTTTGACTGGCGATATCTTGAAGACGGCGTCCCCAATCCAGACTTTATACTGAATCAAGATAGGTACCGTGGCGCGAACATCCTGGTGAGTGGTCGTAACTTTGGTTCCGGTTCTTCACGTGAACACGCACCCTGGGCCCTGATGGAAATGGGCTTTAAAGCGATCATCGCTCCAAGTTTTGCCGATATTTTCCGCAGCAACTGCATGCAAAATGGCCTGTTACCCGTGATTCTTGATAGTTCCGAGGTCGACACAGTAATGGCCCGCGCGCTGCGCGGCTCTGGTTACTCGGCGACCGTCGATCTCGAATCTCAAACAGTCACCGACGACCAGGGACTGAACGCCAGCTTTGAAGTCGACCCCTTCCGCAAAAACTCTCTTCTCAATGGTCTCGACGACATCGAGATTACGCTGGATTACGAAGAATTGATCAAATCGTTCGAATTGAAACGCGCTGCCCGCTGGTAAGTAATCGGGGTCGGATTACATGCCCTGCGAAGATAGATGTGGTGGACGAGCCTTACCACTGGTAAACTTCGCAGGTTGTTTCTGGGCATGGCCCTTTTTATGGCACAAAGGAAGAGCCAATAGATGGACGTACGGATCGCAGTTCTCGGTGGTGACGGCATCGGCCCGGAAGTTACGGCCGAATCGGTAAAAGTACTCGACGCTATTGCCAGTCGCTTCGGGCATGAGTTCACCTACATCACCGGCCTGGTCGGCGGGCGCGCTATCGACGAGACCGGAACGGCCCTCCCCGACGATACCCTGAACATCGTCCTCGGCTCAGACGCCGTTCTTTTCGGAGCCGTCGGTGGGCCGAAATGGGACGATCTCCACGCAAAGGTGCGGCCTGAAGATGGCATCCTCGCGTTGCGCAAGCGCCTCGGCCTGTTCGCAAATTTGCGCCCCTGCAAGGTCTACCCGCAGTTGGTCAATTCATCGCCGCTTCGACCTGAAAGACTCGTCGATGTAGATTTCATCATGGTCCGGGAACTTACCGGCGGTCTCTACTTCGGTAAGCCAAAGCGCAGGTGGGAGAACTCACGTGGAAGGCGCGCAGTCGATACGCTCGCTTACTCAGAAAAAGAGATTGAGCGAGTCGTGCGAATCGCATTTGAACTGGCCCGTGACCGAAAGAAACGTGTCCATTCCCTCGACAAGATGAATGTCATGGAGTCTTCCCGCCTCTGGCGCGAAGTCGCTACCGAAGTCGGGGTCGAGTACCCGGATGTCGAGTTGATCCACATGCTCGCCGACAACGCCGCGATGCAGTTGATCACCAATCCGGTCATTTTCGATGTGATCGTGGCCGAAAACCTGCTTGGCGACATTCTTTCCGATGAGGCCGCGGTAATTAGCGGTTCGCTCGGAATGCTCCCTTCGGCCTCGGTGTCGTCGCTGCCGCCAAAACACGGTCGGCGTCGCCGTGGTGGAAAGCCCGCCCTCTACGAGCCAATCCACGGCTCCGCACCCGACATTGCGGGCAAGTCTGTCTCAAACCCGATGGCCTCGATTCTCAGCGCCGCAATGCTTCTCCGCCTGTCGCTGGGACTCGGGGCGGAGGCAGAGGCCATCGAGAACGGTATCGATTCGCTGTTGTCAGAGGGTTACCGGACCGGTGATATCGCCGCCAACGGCGAACGTCCGCTCGCAACCAGCCAGGTGGGCGACATGGTCGCCGGACTGGTCGTCGGATAAGGCGGGCTTCTGAGGGATACGACTCTGGTCTCCGGTTGGTTCGCCTCCGGTTCAATCCAGTTCGTCGAACCTGTCGCCCCACAGCACGGTGTTCGGGTTGAAGTCTTCCCATGCCCAGTAAAAGGCCGAAACATAGGGTGCGCGTTGCAACACCGCCCCCCGGAGCGGCCCAGCCGTCGCGATTCCAGCCTCAATGTTCCACGTCGAGCCTGTCTCCAGGTCGCGTACTTCGAGGACAACCTGGGAATCGGCAGGATCAGTTAGCTCACCGGTATCGGGTGGCTCATTGGCTTCGACCAGCTCGAAAGTCAGCGTATCCGGCAAATCCTGCGGCCCATTCAGCCCCTTTCTCGGCGTTCTCAGGAAAACATCTATCACCCGGGTGTCCTTGTCGGCGAACACAACAACCGGAAAATTTCCCACCGATTCGTTAACGACCCCCGCGATTGCGACCGAACCAAAATAAAAGCCGGTCGCCGCATCGCCGATCGAAACGCCAATCACAAATCGGTCAATCGCATACCTGGCACCATACGTAAGATCGGCCCGCTCGTCGACGAGTACCTTCGTGTCGGGATGCTTTTCCAGCCAGGTCTGCCAGGGGACCAACTCATACGGCAGCAAGGTCAGGCGCGTGCCGGTCAACTCGCCGTCGATAGCTGCACCCCACGGCTGCGACCACACGCTCTGGCTCTCCCAGTCCCACCAGGTCATAGCGTTCATGAACAGCACACCTTCGTTTCCGAACGTGTGGACCGTCCCTTCGATTCGCCGGTCATGCACGAGACCGGTGTAGCAAATCGGTCACCACGTGACGAGTACCGGGGTGCCACCGACCTCATCATTCATCATCTCGCGTATCCGCATCATGCCTACCGGGTAGGCACGGGCATCCCCGTTGATTTCAAGCTCCATCACAAGCTCCATAGGGCGCAGCGTGGCCTGGCCGGGCGTGACGAACTCTGGTGAATAGACAGGGTTTATCGCGTCGCGGGGAATCCGTTCCTCTTCGTAGTAATCGAACTCGCCCCGAAGGTCGGCCTCGCGGATGAGTGCGCGGATTTCGGTATCGGGGTTAATCGCTGCATAAGCAGCAGCATCGAACTCGGGGATCTGTAAGTCGTCCACCGGGTCGGCTTCAAATGTTCCGAGATTTTCAGACTGCGAATCGGAATTCGCGACCTGATCGTCCACTGTCTCCGATACACCAGACGAACAGGCGACGACGGCCGCGACAAGGGTGGTCGCACCGAGCATCACGACTCGCCACCGAGATACCTGTCGTACCGATAAAAAATCGCCCATATTGGTTCGATGCGAAAAGCGCCAGATCGGTTACCGCAACTGCCAGTTGTACGTTTCGTTGGCTTCTACTGTTAGGCGTCAGGGTGTTTGCCAGCGAACTCCTCATTGAAGTCGATTTCGTGGGCCGCGAGAAACTCGGGGTCGAGGTTGATGCCCAGCCCCGGCCTTTCCGACACGTACAGGTCGCCCTCGCGAACGTCGAGCGGATAGTCGATCAACATGTCGTAGCCCGACATGTCGTACTTGTTGGTCTCGAGCTTGTAGAAGTTCGGCACGCCCATCATCACCTGCGCACCCGCCATCACATTGATCGGTCCCGAAGCGTCGTGCGGCGAGATTGGAATGTAGTAGGCCTCGGCCATCGTGGCGATCTTCTTCAGCTCGGTAATGCCGCCAGTCCATGTCACATCGGGCATGATGTAGTCGGCCAGGTTGTTCTCGAAAATCGGCACGAAATCCCAGCGGGTGTGGAGCCGCTCGCCGATCGATACCCGCGGCGAAATCTGCTCCCTAACCTGCTTCAACGCCTTCCAGCTTTCGACCGGCACCGGCTCCTCAAACCAGAAGATGTCCCACTCGGCCATCTGGTTTGCGAGTCGAATTGCGGTAGGCACGTTATACATTCCGTGAGCGTCGATCAGGATTTCGATATCGGGCCCAACCGCTTCTCGGGCGGCTGCGAGGATGTCCATGGCGGTAGATTCGGCCTCGGCGCTGATCTCACCGTCAAGGAAACTTGCGTTGCCGACATGGAGGTTGTGCATCATCGGGTCCATTTTGAAGGCGCGGTGCCCCGACGCTGCGATCTCTTTGGCCGCCGCTGCGATCTGATCCGGCGATGTCGCCCGGGGCGGATGCGTGTAGAGAGCGATCCGATCGCGAACCGCGCCGCCCAGCAGCTTGTAGATCGGCTGGTTCAACGCTTTGCCGCGGATGTCCCAGAGGGCGATGTCGAATCCGCTGATCGCCGCAGTCGTGGCGCCACGGGTGCCGATGTAGGTCATGCCCCTGAAAATCTTGCCCCAGATCCGTTCGATGTCTTCGGGGTTTTCACCAACCAGCCATTTCCCGATCTGATCGACGAACGCCGAGATCGCCCGGTTGGCGACGGGACCCGGGTACGTGGTGATCTCGCCCCACCCGGTGATTCCTTCATCGGTATCGACCTGGATAAACACGAATGTGCGTTCGGTCAGGCTTCTTGGCTCATCTGCCCCGGGGTTGTTGTCCCACGGAACGGTGACTACCCATGATCGTGCGCTGGTGATTTTCAACGTTTTATCCCTGGCTTTCTGAACTATTCCCGTTATTTTTCCGGACCGTCCGATTGCGCCTGTCGCGCGCAGACTCGGCTCCCGGCGATTATCTGCCCGAATCTATCAGGTTCAACACCGAAATTCCTTGACACCGACCCGCCCCGGGCTAAAGTACGCCCGGCTGCCGCTTCACTTTCATACATCAACCAGATCGAGCCGCAGAGAAATCCATGTCCAACCAGATAACCGGAGCCGATCTCCAGGCAGCACTGCCCGATGTCGAGACGGAGCAGCACCTGAAAGGCATAGTCGGCGAGGCAACGGTCTACCGCGACAGCTGGGGCATCCCGCATATTACCGCCGATAACGAACCGGACCTTTTCTTCGCACAGGGCTTTGTAACCGCGCAGGACAGGCTGTTCCAGATGGACTACGACCGGCTGCGCTGCCTCGGCAGGTCGGCTGAGTATCTCGGGAAGGCCGGTATTGAAGAAGACCGGGTGATGCGCCGACGGGCGCTCCACAGGGTGTCGAAACTCGACCTCGAAGCTTGCAGTCCTGAAGCCAGGGCGATGGTCGCCGCCTACACAGCGGGCGTGAACGCGTTTATCGAATCGACCAAATCGCTGCCGGTCGAGTACAGGCTGCTTGGATCCATTCAGGAGAAATGGGAGGACTGGCACTGCGTGCTGGTCTACAAGGTCCGCAACACCGCCGAAGGATCGTTTCAGGCCAAGCTCTGGCTTGCGAAACTCGCCGCCGAAATCGGGCCCGAGCGCGCCGCAGCAATCTCGCCGGGCAGTCGGCCAGGAGCCCTGATGACCGTGCCGCCCGGCGCCGAATATTCCGGCCCGGCCCTGAACGCAATCGAAGAACTTACCAACGTTGTAAATGCAACTGATGCACTTCGAGAAACCGATGGTGGCTCGAACGGCTGGGCGATTTCGGGTGAGCGTACGGTGTCCGGCCTGCCCCTTGTCGCCGGGGACTCGCACCGTGGGCTTGAAGTGCCCAACGTCTACTACCAGGTGCACCTCAAGGCCCCCGATTTCCAGATGTTGGGTCACTCAATTCCGGGCGTTCCCGCGGTGATGCACTTTGCCCATAACGATTACGTCGGGTGGGGCATGACCCACGGCGGGGCCGATACGCAGGACCTGTTTGTCGAACAACTTCGGCGATCTCCCGGCGGGAAGGTCGAATACGTTTTCAAAGGCGACTGGCTGGAGGCTGAGAGTTCGTCGGAGACGATATCGGTGCGCGGGGGAGATTCGACCAGCGGGACCGAGCAGGTCGAGATAGTCGAAACGCATCACGGGCCGATCATCGCGGGCAGCGTCGATTCGGGCAGGGGCATTGCGATCCAGGACCCGGGATCGAGGGACGGCACGAAATGGCTCGACGCTGTGTACGATGCGATGAAATCTCGATCAGCGGATGAACTCGAAGCGGCGTTCGATAACTGGACCGACCGCGTGAACAACTACCCGTATGCCGACGTTCATGGCAACTTTGGATACCTGTTCAAGGGTCGTGTGCCAATTCGTCCTGCCTCGAACGGTTGGGGACCGGTTCCGGGCTGGACCGGCGAGCATGAGTGGAACGGCTATATACCGAATCCCGAGTTACCGCGCTCGAAGAACCCGGATTCGGGCTGGATCGTTACCTGCAACCAGCGGGTGGTCGATGACGACTATCCGTACTACCTGACGCACCTGTTCGGCACCGACTACCGTGCACGGCGTATCCGCGACCAGATAGCGAATCTGGCAGATCAGAAAATCGGTGTGCCTGAAATGTCGTCAATCCACGCCGATACCGTTTCAATCCCGGCGATCGTGTTCACAAGAGCCATTGTGAAGCTTGACGGCCTGGTTGGGATTTACGCCGAGGCTGCGGGCTTTCTGACTGACTGGGACCACGACCTGAGGGAAGATTCTGCCGCCGCGGCTATCTACAGTGCGGCTGGCAGGGAATTGAGCAGGTTGCTGGCGGCCAGGGCGTACGGATCGCTGGCAACCGCTGTGACAGGCAAATCGAACGACGCCGGGGCTGAAGATCAGCTCAGGCGGCAGCTGAAGCCCGATTTTATTCACCGACTGGACGTCGGGTCGCTGGCGGAGGCGAACTACGGATTTGAGACGAGCGACATCGTCGAGAAAGCATTCAAATCGGGTATCGATTACCTTGTAAGCCGGTTCGGAGGCGACATCGGCAAATGGCGATGGGGAGATATGCACCGAACCGGCCACAAGCACCCGCTCACCGCGGCGTTCCCGGAAGCGTCGGCGCAACTGAACCCGCCAGCGGTCGAGACAGCCGGTGATAGCGATGTACCGTTCGCAAGCGGCAGTCCGACACCGGCTGAGTTTTTGGTCAAAACAGGCCCGATCAACCGGTACATCCACGATCCTTCGAACTGGAGCAACGGGCGTTGGATCGTCCCGCTGGGCTCGTCGGGTCACCCGGGCAGTCCGCACTTTTCAGACCAGCAACAGATGTGGGCGAAGGTCGAGACGATCCCGCAACTCTGGGACTGGGCCGAAATAGCAAAAGTCGCAGAAACGACACAGCGTCTGCTGCCGGGGTAGGTCGGTTGGGGGCGCGGGGTTTGGCTCCGGGCGTCGTCGGACGACTTGGTCGCGCGTCGCAGTTCTCCCCCTCTCGTTCTCCCCCATTCCGGGGAAGAGGGCGTTTAGCTCCGGGTGTGCGAGGTGCCGCTTGCTATATGACTGGCGTGGGCAGATGGCCACGCCGGTTGTCGCGCGATTACTTAAAAGAGTGGCGTAAATAACCATGAAATTCGTACCGGAGCACGCCAGCATCCATTCCCATTCAATAATCGCTCTAATAATACTGATACCGTAGAAAATAAGGTATATATATACGGATACATGTATATCATGTTGTAATCAACCGTTTACATAACGGAATACGTCGGAAATGGTGGTATTATTAAGTTAGTCCATCGGACGGGTAATAACGAAGCTCGCTGGTAGGACGCTAAACGGTATGGATTCCGTTTAGGAGTTTGTACGGAGCAACTAAATTGAACAACGTCATCCGTCTTGCAATCAGCCGGCTTGGCCATGCTTTCGACACGCGATTGGTGTCGCCGAAAGAATTGAACCAGGCCATCTTGCTTGGAGACCCCGTCGCACGACACAGCCACTACCGCACGAGCCCGACTCGTCGGAGTTACCGGGCCTAACGCCTTGCCTCCAGGCGCTGGCTCACGTAGCAATTGACAAGCTGCGAGTGCGGAATTAAAACAAAACCCCCTCGGTTCATGGAGCCGAGGGGGTTTTGTTTTTCGTGGGCCACGGCCTGTTTTCAGTGCCACTTGCGTTCGTCTTCAACCGTCCGGATGTTTCGCGGCGGGAACGGTGCATAAGGGTGCTCAGCAAGCTTGCTTTCATCGATTTCCAAACCCAGCCCCGGTGCGGTCGGCAGCTCAATATAGCTTTCGTGCGGCTCAAGGTATCCGATGGTTATATCGCGGCAGACGTTCTCTACACTCACAAAATATTCATAAATAAGGAAGTTCGGGATCGTTGCCGAAGCGTGGATCGCTGCCGCACAGCCGATCGATGTTGAGTTGTAACCGTGGGGCGAAACGCCGATGTAGTGGGGTTGGGCCATCGCCGCGATCTGCGTGAGTTCAAGTATTCCGCCAGTGTTGCAGACGTCCGGGTTGATGATGTCGACCGCTCGTTTGTCGAACACCTCGCGGAAATCGTTGCGCGTGTACAGCGCTTCACCGGTCACCACCGGGATCGTCGTAGCTTCTTTTACTTCTTTAATGGCGTCGATGTTATCGGGCGGGCACGGCTCCTCGAACCAGTAAGGGTCGTACTGCTCCATCTGTTTGGCGACCCTGATTGCGTTCATCGGGGCGAGCCTGCGGTGTACTTCGATCAGCAGGTCGACATCAGGCCCGACCGCCTCCCGAACTTTGCCCACTGTGGCGCTGGCCTGGGCGAGTTCGTCACGATCGACATATTCACGCCAGGGTCCGGGAAAGGGGTCGAACTTCAGGGCGTTGAAGCCGCGCTCCTCGACGATTACCGCGGCTTTCTGGGCAACCTCATCCGGCGATCCTCCCGACCAGCCATTCGCGTAGACACGAATTCGCGGCCTTACGGGTCCGCCTATCAGGTTGTAAATCGGCTGCTCCAGCGCCTTGCCCACGATGTCCCACATGGCGATTTCGATGCCGCTGAGTGCGCAGTGCAGGTCCATCGCCGACCTCTTCGTGGCGAAATCCTCGTGGGCCACGTGCATGAAGTGGCGGATGTGGAACGGATCGCGGTCGACGAGGTAACGGGCGAGTTGATCGATGTGAGCTTCGATCTGGATATCCCGGTCGGACTGCGAATACGCCTCGCCCCAGCCGGTGATCCCCGCGTCGGTCGAAAGCTTCACATAGATGAAGTTTTTGCCGACACCGGGGTTCCATTTGATTACTTCGACATCGGTGATCTTCAAAGTGCCTGCTCCATAGGAAATCTAACAACATGGTGCCGCGCAGCGGCACCATGTTACTGGCGTTAGCCGCCGGGCGTAGTACCTGGGCGAACGCGCAAGCTCCGCGGGGCACGCCAGGGCATGATGACATCAAGATTTGCCCCTGGCAGGCCAGGCGAATCGTTAACTACTCGAACTTGACCAGTGCCCCGCCGATGCCCTCGATATCGATTGCGACCTCGTCACCGGGGATCACCCACTGTGTTTCGACAACGCTACCCAGCATTACGACCTCGCCCTCCTGCAGGTGCTTCCCCCGTGATGCCAGTGAATTGGCCAGCCACGCCAGCGCTTCGTATGGGTGCCCGAGAATATCTCCGGTCGTGCCCTGACCGATGCGCTGACCGTTGATTGTCATGAGCCCGATCGCACTTGCGAGGTCGGGGGCGTCTTTTGCCGGGGTAGGCTGGCTCAGAACGATTCCTGAAGCGAAGAAATCGTCAGCGATCAGACTGGGTGTATCGACGGCCTTGTAGTCGGTCCACCGGTCATCCACGATCTCTATCGCGCCAAACAGCGCCTTTACCGCGGGCGCAACCGATTCCCGCGTAAACGGCCTGTCCCCTGGCACCAGATCCTCGCCGATAAACGCCGCGATTTCGCATTCCACACCGGGGTGGGAGTACTTGGCGAATTCGACGGTCGTCGCGATGTAGTTTGTCGAGGTGTTGAACACCCCTCCGGCACAGGGGTTCGAGATGCCAAGAAACTTCTGCATAACCGGGGTCGTGCAACCGATCTTGTAGCCAACCCGCTTTCCGTAACCGGCATCGTCCAGCAGTGCGTGTAGTCGTTCCTGCACCGCATATGCCTCGGTTTCGTCGACGGGGCGATAATCGTCTGGCAACTCGTCGATCTTCCGGTTCCGTACCCTTGTCAGCGCAAGGATTCCGGCGGATTGTTTTATGGCTTCTTCGTTCATCAAACCCTGGAATCTGGTTTCCCGACTCGGTCATCCCTCAGTTATTGCAGGCAGTTCCGGCGCCTGATGTCCGTATAATCGCGCCGCCCGGCGTTCATGTGTGCGGGCAGGATTGCAAAAGACGAAACTAATGTCGATTAAAATACCGCGGCTCCTCATTGCCGAACTAATTACCCACGCGATGCAGGACGATCCCAACGAATGTTGCGGTCTGCTGTTTGGAGTTGGCGATGAAGCTGACGAAATCCACAGGATGTCGAACGTCAACCGGAAGCCGATCAGCAGATACACAATGCAATCTGGTGAACTCGTGGCAGCCCAGGAAATGGTGAAGGAAACGGGGCGCGAGTTCGTTGCGATCTATCACTCCCACACGTTTACCCAGGGCTATCCGTCGAAGACCGATATTTCAAACGCGGTCAAGGTCGCGAGCGTTTCGACAAGGCACGTTATCGTCTCGCTGGTCGAAAAGACCAGGCCCGTCATTCGGGCATTCAGCATCAACGGTGACGCCGAAGTGACCGAGCTGGTCGTGGAGACCGACGGTCAGCCGTACCGGGCTTCGGATTAGGGTTTCGTCTGGCTCTCGGCGACTACGTGCCTACGGCTGCACAGCCGTCCAATCGTGACGCGGCGTCCAACCGAGCATCCGTTGCGCCTTCAGTGTGCTGATGACGCTCGAATTGCCTTCGAGTCCGTCGCGAATCTCGACCCGATCGCCGAAGTTGGCACGCACAAGCTCCGCCGTCGGCTCGCTGAACCTCGACGGAGGCTGCGCGAGCAGGAACGCCTCATGGCCCTGGATATCGGCATCGACCGCCAGGACGTGAGCCTCGGCGACATCGTCGGCATCGGCATATCCCACATGACAAGGGTCAGAGGGTTGGCCGGCGTTGAAGCAGACCACGGAAACTCCGCAAGCACTTCTGGCCACGGTATGTTGGTGAAGCGAAGGCTCACCACCGACGTGCCGGACGATCTCGCAATCATTTGCCCGATGTCCTCGTCGACCTGCTTCGAGAGTCCGTATGGCTCGAAAGGCATCATCGGGTGGTCCTCGTCGAGCGGGAGGTACAGCGGCACGAACGCCGCGGGGTCGTGCGCCCAGCCCATGCCGAACGCGCTAGATGAAGATACCAACCGCCGCACCCGGTGTTCTGCTGCGGCCATCATCACGTTGAAGGTGCTGCTTACATTGTTCTCGAACGTCTCGTCCGGCTCGGCGCTGGTGGGCCCGGGAACTGCCCCCATGTGAATTACGGCATCTGCGCCCCGTATCACCTTCGACGCCATGCCCGCGTCGGACAGGTCGCCCAGAACAAATTCAAAATCTGGCGATTCGGCCGCGACGCGGTCTGTGCCTATCACGTCCTGCCCGTCGCCGAGCAAGCGCTCGACGACCCGCCTTCCCTGCCGCCGGCCGCTCCCGTTACGACGATCATGCCGACTTCCTTTCACCTGTTGGCCTTCAGTGCGAAATTATATTGGTCTCACGCGAACACATGTTCACCACCCAGGGGCTGCCTGAAAACTCCCTCTCCCTGAGCGAGAAGGAACTAACCACGACGGCGTCGAATTTTGAGACAGCCTGCAAGCGTCGAAAAGACCGGCCAAACGGGGACTATGTGCCGCCCGGGCGTGGCGGCTACGCCTTTGGCTTCACTTCGTTCTTGAACAACCACCATTCGAAGCTGTCGGTCAGGGCCAGCCAGCT
>Ga0066376_10000285_pt1 | contig 45981 bp, 47 predicted proteins | sample Knorr_S15_td_Bot_FD_77009 | JGI IMG/M metagenome (GOLD analysis project Ga0066376, IMG submission 77009) | Marine microbial communities from Southern Atlantic Ocean transect - Knorr_S15_td_Bottom_ad_5009_LV_A | ecosystem: Environmental > Aquatic > Marine > Oceanic | place: Southern Atlantic... | reverse complement strand
GGACGATGACCAATGCCAGCAGGGCCGAGAGGGTCTCCATCGAATCTCGAACCGGCACAAAATCAGGCGAGGTCAGGTCGGCCTGATCGATGCGCCCAAACCTATGGTAGAATGAGAGCGCCGCAATGACAAGTGACATCAGGATGCCGATGAGGCCCATCAGAATTCGTGAGCCCAGCCCAGTCTTTTTCGAAACCATCAGACTCACTCGTTGTCCACTACCTCGACTGTCTCAGATGCGGGCTCATTAGATGTTGAGGTGGTACCGCGAACATTCTCATCCCAAGCCCGTGCGACCGCAACTCCATCGTCAACGTCAACAAATCGCATCATGATGGTACCACCGATAATCAGAATCGACAGGCTAGCAACGCCAACTCTGCTATCATAAATTGTGGACAACACAGCATACATGAATGGACCAATCAACGCTGCGACCTTGCCAAAGAATCCGAAGAATCCGAAGAATTCGGTGCTACGAGTCTCTGGAACCATCTTGGCGAATAGGCTGCGAGCCAAGCCTTGCGAGCCGCCGAGCAGCAATCCCGCCATGCAGCCAAGCAAGAGGAATTGGAAGGTCACCGATATTCCGAGCGGCTGCCAAACCAACTCGCGAGCCTTGGCCGGGATGAAATCGAGATGGCCATCACCAAGATTGGTCGGGTGGTCAATACCAACCTCGAAAACCTCGCCACTATCGTCCGTCGGATGATAACCAAGATATCCGCTGAATCGGGTATCCTCAAGCCCATCTACCAACGTATTGGCTTGCGACCAACTGACATTCTCGCCTGCGAGAACCCCCGCCCATTGTGATTCAAGGGCTTGGTCACCTGAACTGTCTCCGAATGGGTCTTCGTTCAGCAAAACAACTGTGTAATTGTTAGAGCCTTCAACCAAGACGAAGTGGAAATCGTACTCCTCTGGGTCATCCAACTCAAGAGGAGCGAAGGAAAGCGCGCCGGCGATTACTACGCACCAAGCGACTAAAGCGACTGTAAGCGCAGTCTTGGTATTGGTTTTCCCCGCTAACCAAGTGAATAGGAAAGCGGCGGGGAAAGCCACGAACTGAATGACGACGATGGTCATAATCAGCGAGGTCATTGATAGGCCGAGCACCGCGATTCCAAATGCACCTGCCAACGCGGTGACGCTGTTTATTCCATCTATGAAAAGGAAATATGCAATCATGTAAATGAATAGCGTCTTGAAAGAACGCCAATCCTTGATTGTGTTGCCAATTTCGCTGACGGCCAACTTGCTCGCACTACCGAACTGCAAATCCTTAATCTCGTTCTCAACCTCAGGCTCAGGCACAGCCAAGAAGGTGAAGAAGGCGAATCCGAACCACCACATCCCAGAAGTTGCCATACAGAATGGTACCACCCATGTACCTTCCAATCCCATAACCATTCCAAGATGGACCACAAGCAGCAGGCCACCTCCGAGATAACCAACCGCATACGCCTTGTTGGAGATAGAATCCAGTTCTTCCTCATTCCCTTGGTGAGGTAGCAGTGCGTTGTAGAAGACCCCGGCGCCGTTCAATCCAACATTAGCCAAGAGGAACATCACCAATATCCAAACCCATTGGAATGAGATTGGGAAAATCAGCGCGAAAGCGAGTAGAAAAGTTGAGCCTGCGCCAATATATGTCAGCAGTTTCAACATCTTCATCTTGATTCGTGTTCGGTCGGCTATCACCCCAAATGCTGGGCTGACTACCGCTACCAATAATGCGGCTCCCGATACCGTCCAAGCCCAGAAGGTATCTGCAGACATATCGCCGAATAGCGTGTTGATGGAAATTCCGTTCGCCGTCAGGAAAAGGTAGGCAAACCAAGCCGGAAGGATCGCCGTTGTTACGCTGGTCTCAAAGGCGGACTTCGCCCAATCATACATACAATATCCACGAATCTGCTTCCGGTTACCTGCTGCCATCGGGTGGCCGTGGGTGCTGTGGGACTATCAGCATTCCACTATAGGTGGAAAGACCGGGTTACGCTTCAATAAGGGATGCCGGGAGGGCAGGTCGGTGCTCGGACATGGCGGTGGAGTCAATTACCGGCTGGCAGCGACCTGTTGAGAATTCCATCGAGGCTCTACGGCACGGAATCACTCACTGTGACGGCATTGAGTTTGACCTGCGACTAACTACTGATGGAGTATTGATGTTATACCATGACAATTCTCTACCTGACGAAGCGGTGGAAAGTCGCGGACTGAACCATTGGACCGAGGATAATAGCAGCGAGGAACTTGCTGAATTAGGCGTTGCATCTTTTGGCGAACTTCTCGGCGACCCGGTGGTAATCAAGGCATGGAGAGAACATGCAAAAGTCGGCTGTGTAGAATTGAAAATGCCGCATCCAAGCGCAAAAAATGGCGGTGCTGTCACCGCCAAAAAACGAGAAGATTTCGCAGTAAAAATGGCGATTTTAACCGATGAAATGCTGCATGAAGCAGAATTGCCACAAAGAAGCGCGGTGCTTTGGTCTTTCAAGCGAAACTTCCGAAAATCCTGCAATAAAGCGGAAGTAAGAGTCCCGGTAGCCCAACTAAAACCTCACATCCCAGAATACGGAAATACCACAATCAAGCGAATAGTTGCCTTCCCTTCCTTCGTATGGCTCTCACTACCTTTCCACATGAAGATGCAGAAAAGAGCGGGGGCTCCGATGCTGCCCTGCGCCCTCGAATACCTGCACGGCTTCTCCCGTCACCTCACCTTAGGTCGGACGACAGGATTGTCTGGCTATACCGGCGAGAGATTGACCCGATTGAGGAAAGGCTACCAAGCCTATGTTTGGCCGGTTCCATTTTCGTTAGAACGGGCTGTTTGCGACCTCGGACTTACGGCGGTCTCCGACCATAGCGAGCCGGATATCTGGTCCACTCCAGAAGGAGGGGTTCGCTGGCCGCGGTGGTCTAGTCAGCCTTTGGATACAGAGTGGATTGCAAAGATGAATTCTGCCTCAGTTGATCAACATGAATCGCTGATTAAACAGGCAACTACGTCAATATCACCGTGGCACGAAATGTCCGATGATGAGCGAAAAGAATTCCTTGAAAGTTGGCGGAAGCGTTGGCAGTGGGGTCGTAGTCTTGAGCAGTTGTGCAATGATTCCACTCCCGAGTCAATGCCGTGGGAAGTCAGCCGATTGATTGGGCATCGTGGAGCTGGTCGCACCTCGGGTCGTAAACACTGATTTTAATCGAGGCGGCGGACCGTTGGGTCTGACGCGATGAATCTTGGACGATAAATTGGAGTTCCGCGGCCGCCACGCGCCTTACGCTCGTCGTTAATCTGCGCGCAGATTCCAGCGACTCGCGACCAGCCAAAGAAAGTCGTGAAGTATTCTGGCTTATGGAATCCGACTGCATTTAGCAAAGTGCCGCTAGCAATGTCTACGTTTGCATTCGGATTGCTAATCTTTGGATTCTCAGCAAGCACACGCGGCGCAACCTCGCGCAATGTCTTGATAATTTCGTAATTGGGGTCGTCAGGACAAATCTCTGCACCGAGTCGGAATTGTGCCGCAGCACGCGGGTCCTCTGCTCGCAATACAGCGTGACCAAATCCATAGATTGGCCGCTTAGCCGCTAGTTCTGCCCGAACAAACTTCTCTACATCATCCGGGTCAGCAGACCCAATTCGCTGAACAAATTCCAAGCAGGCCTGATTTGCTCGTCCGTGTAGTGGACCCGAAAGCGCATTCATCGCGCTGGAAATTGAAGCATAAACGCTAGCCCTTCCTGACGATACCGCCTTGCCGGTGAAGGTGGATAAATTACCGCCGCCGTGATCCATATGCAACACCAAAAAGGCGCGTAGCACGCGGATTACAACCTCTCTCTCGGTATCAGGTTTACCGAGCAGATGAACAAAATTCTCGACCAAACCTCGCTGTGGCTCGCTGCCAGCCGATGGCAATCCACGACCGCCGCGCAGATGGAAAATTGTTGCCATTAACTCAGGCAATCTCGCGATGAGATTCAACCCGTCCGCGCGCACATCACCAGTAGTGTGAGCAACTCCAAGTGCCTGAATTCCGATTGACAGCCAATCCATCGGATGGCCACTACCCGGAGTCAATGATTCAAGAACACGAAGGGCACCATTAGGCATATCTTCGGCTCTCTGAGCCAACTCCTTACGGAAATCAAGTGATTCTTGTCGGTTAGGCAAATGTTTCTCATATAGCAGGTAAATGATGTCCTCGGGGTCCATATCTGCTAAGTCCCCGACGGGGTATCCACAGTAGTGAACTCCTTTTTTGATGTCAACAAATGAGGTAGCACAGGTGCCAACAGGAATCCCACGTAGACCTGTATTGAGATTATCTTCTGTAACCTCAAACAAGACCTCCTTACCATTCTCCTCTGCCATTCCATCCCTCAAAGACGGCGAATGATGCGTTCTGTATAAGTGCAAGGGTCGTAGGCATGACGCTGAAAGCACGCTTTGCGCGTAAAGTAAGCCGGATGGGTTGGGTAGAAAAATGGCTGGGTGGGGGCGGAAAACGAAAAAACCGTGGTTCTCTGAAGGAGTCCAATTCACTTGCTTGCCGGGATGTGGTAGGTGTTGTGACCAGCCGGGAGGAGTAGTCTACCTAACAAAAAACGATGCGAAAAAAGTTGCAGACCACCTAAAAATGGATGTTGAGCAATGGCTTGAGCGAGATTGTAGGCGTTCTTCAGATGGTAGATGGGTACTGTCATCAAAGAAAAATGATGGCTCGTGCATTTACTTGCAGGGGGATAGGTCGTGTGGGATATACTCAGCAAAACCTGCTCAATGTTCTGCCTTCCCGTGGTGGAATGAAAATATGCGCTCTGACAGAGAATGGCGGAAGACGGTGGCTTTGTGTCCGGGATTGGTCCAACCAGATGCGGAGATAATTTCCTTGCCAATAATCCAAATGCATTTGCAAGCGGATGCGGAAGCAGAAAAGGGATTTCGTGAGTGGGGTGACTAAGTTAGTCTCAACTGACTTTGCCCAATAATGAATCAAAATCGTCATCTTCATCTGCTCTATCTTTGGAGAAATCCGCGCCCTTCGCCTCGGCCTTTTTCGTGGTACTGCTCTTCTCAGGAGTATCTGCAGCGATTGCAAATAGGTCGACGGCGCCCTTCTTGGATGCCTTCGGCGGGGGACCTGAGGCTGCGGCTGCCTGCTTGGAGGCAATAGCCTTCTTGCCTTTCTTACCCTTCTTGGATTTCTTGGCCTTCCGAGGAACTGAGCCTGCGAACTGCGATACAAGGTCATCCATGTCAGAGTCAGTCTCCGGTTCGATATCGGCCTCAACCTCTGGCTCTGGCTCTGGTTCAGGTTCAGGCTCAGGCTCCGGTTCAGGCTCTGGCTCTGGCTCCGGCTCAACCTCAATCTCAGCCTCTGGCTCTAGCTCATCTTCTTCGACCTCAACTTCAGTTGATGGCAGCAGGACTCGGTGACGGATCGGCCTGAGAATTGCGGTGGTCACACCCGCTGTAACCCGACCCGAGGCCGGTTTGCCGCGAGTCGGTTTTTTGACGGTTTTTGAGGTTGATTTTGCGGCGGCTTTTCGCACAACTCGCGGCTTCTTCGCTGGCTTTGCTGGCACCAATACCGGATGTCCGAGCGGTTGTAGGAGAATGCTGGGGTCAAAACCCTCTTGTTCAGGAATCATCTCACCAGCCGTGAGTTCGGATAGAGTCGTAAGGTAGCGTTCTATGGACAATATTCGGTCGGTGTATTCGATGAGATCTGCCGGTTCTGCACTAACTATTTTGTCGCCGATTTCCTCGATTTCATGCTGTAATTCTCTTAATTCAAAGCGATGGGAATGAATTGCGGTCTCCAATCGGTCTAGAGCCGCGTCTGTTCGTGCATCAAGAGAATCGCCGGCTTTGATTTGAGGTTCTGAGCGAGCCGCTTCTGAGCGCTGCGAAATATCGTGGAGGTGAGCGGTCAGTTGACTACCAACCAAATTAGCAGCAGCGGCGGAAGCAGAAGGTGGAAACAGGTCAGGAGGAACATAATCGTCTTCAACATCCATCAGAGATGAGGTGACTTCAACTTCAATATCCGCAACATCGGGAAGAACCGTATCAAGAACTTCTGAGACAATCTGCTGACCAACGCTCTCCGCGTCAAAACTGGTCTCAACATCACCCTCTCTCATCGGTGGCTCCTCGCCCGCTAGCAATTCCTCAACTTCTTGTGCTCCGAATAATTCGGCACCGGCATCAATTGCGAGGGCGACGGTTTGGAATGAAGAAGAACAACGCGACCAATCTGAACGTGAATGTGCCACTATAACTCGGAGTTGCGAATCTGATAATCCGATTGACCTTCGCAACGAAAGCCGTCTTAGCATCAGTACCATGGTGTCCCCATCTGGAGCATCCAATTTGACGGAAACCGCGCCAGCGGCGGCTTGTCGCAGGCGACCAATTGGTAGAGAATCGGCTGCGAGTGGCCGCGAGGAAGCCATCACTACCTGTGCGCCAACATCAATCGCCCAACCAACTAATTTTGACAATTCTTCGACCGAATCAGGGCGAAGCAGAATTCTGTCTACATCATCTATCAACAGGCATGAGGCTCGCATCAGCAGGTCGTCCCATCCGCTTGGCAGTGGCCCTGCAGGGAATGTTTCAGCGGTTACTACCCTCACATCCAGGTTCGGTGACGTTACCTGAATCCCGTCTCCAATCGCCCACAACAAGTGACTTTTCCCCGCCCCTGATGAGCCGACAATAACCAATGGGTTGAGTCGTTTTCCCGGATACTCTATGACTTCGTGGGCGGCTTTGCTAGCCATCCGATTACATGCGCCGCCCTGCCAATTCTGTAGATTAAAACCGCTACGCTGTGTTAGCAATGGCGGCCAAAACCCAGCAAATGTAGCGGAGACTGGAGCAACACCTGTTGGGGTATAAATCTCCGGTGAGGAGAATGTGTCTGCCGCAAGAGGTTCGCCGGGACTATACCCTCTCTCGGCGTCAAGAACCTCTCGCCATAGCGGAGTGAGCGGGTTGCGTTCTCCATCATCAGTATCCTTGCCAGCGACCCATCGAGGCACGCCCGGTGGAAGGTTACTGACTTCACTCTCTAAATCAAGTGGTGATGAACTACGGACTCGCTCTCGCATCGCGGTGATTCTCTCCTCGACAACGTCACCGAAGCCACCGGGCTCTGCACCGGCTAACAGACTCATTCTAGCCAAAGGTCCGGGACCTTCTTCCTCGAGTCCAAGTCGGGATAACCGATATTGTTTCAGGGTCAAATGTGATCGGTCCTGTACTGAATCAAGCAGATTGCTAGTGCCTTTTGGAGGGTCAGGTTTTCGAGCAGACATGCCAAGAAATACCCTACTGCGTGCCATCGCATCTTTCAGATAACTGCCTTTTACGGTCATCTTTCTGCCTCCTCAAGCAAGTTTAGTGCGGTCTCGGGGTCAATATCGAACATTTCGATAAGTGCGCTCATATCAACTCCTTCTGACTGCAATGCTGCTATTCGCTGCCAAACGGTATCACCTTCGCTGCTGGTCGCCGCAAAGGCTCCAGACATCGCTCGCAAGTCAGACCTCTCTTGTTCGGCGAGCCACTGAGTGAATCGGGCGGTGCGTTGCGCTCTGCTCGCACTTTCTCTCACCGATGGATTATCGCTGACAGGCGGCGCAACTGAGGTTATTCCATCGCCGGCCGCAGCATCTTTGGCCGCGACAAGTCCCTTTTGGCGGAGGTCAATATTATCCGATTCAGGAACCTCCGCTCTGACAACTTTTGCCCCCTTGACGGCGGCTGAAAGAGCCGCGTCCATTGAGCGGTACTCAACTTCCTCAGGTAGTATAACGACCTCGGTTGCAAGCCCAGCGGCAGAAGTAAGTTCATCCCTAGATGTTCGGTCTATAGCAGGAGTGGCCATCTCACCGACTTCGCCACTTAATGTGGCGGCTCGTGCGAGTTCGCGATTATACAATTGGGATTTTCTAACCCTTCGCTTCTTCACTCTCCGCGTTGTATTTTTCCGATGATTGATGGTCGCAGCCTTCGGCACGACAGGGTCTGACTCAGGCACTATCTCTGCCACAGTATCCTCCTCGTCTCCGATTATTTCGTCAACTCCGATCAATGCAGATTCCGTAGGTTCGTCAGCCATTCCACTCTGCCTTTCCAGTTGTGCTCGGATTTCTTCCTCAAGCATATTCGCACTAGGAGATGTAGCCCAATCCGGCAGTTCTTCGCTTGGCGGTTTTCCTGTCTGGCGCCCATCATCATCGTAAACGGCCCCAACCCCATCGTCCCGGACGGAAGCAGCAGTAGACCCAGCAACTGAGGAGGTGGCGGCCTCAGTCTGTGAGGTGGAAGAGACGCCCTCGGTCTGTGAGGAGGAAGGGTCAGCGGCTGCGGCGGCGGCGGCGACCTCGTCGCTGCGTTCTTGCCGCCATTCCTCAACTAGGTCGCTAATCGAGAAGCGATTAGCCTCCACATCAATCTCGCCGAGCTGTTGCGCTGGGATAGCAGAAGCAGCAGACGCTACAGAAACATCAGTTGCACTCGCAGCCTGCTCCTCCGCCTCAGGCACCACAAACGGGGTCCAATCGTCAGCGCAGAATGGGTGCCCTTCAATGATAGAAGGCCGCAAAGCCCATTCTGCAACCAAAGCAGATGAAATTCGGTCAACCTCCCGCAGCATGATGGTGCGCTCTTTCAGACTCCAAGCCGAAAAGTCGCAAGGAATCAGTAGTAGATGATCGGCCGAGGTGACCGTGTCAACCAAACTGCGCAATAGCCCCAGCAATCGCTCGGTTCCGTGTAAACCCGACAAAAATTCTGCGCCGTCGAGTACTATCACACAACGCTGTGAAGAATGGAGGAAATCATCCACAACCCGTCGGACCTCCTCCAAACTCGGTGCTAACACCTGCTGTGAGTCATCTCCCTTCTCGGTCAACCAACGGGAAACCTGGGCTGGAATCCCATGTTCAATCTCCATTCGTGAAGGGGGGATTCTGGTTAGAATTAGAAGAGGATGGCCTATTTCACCCAAATGTCGCGCGACAGCTATGACCTCGTTTGGTTCTTCGGAATCAATGACTGCAACCATTCCCGGAATCAATTCGTCGCCGACCTCAATTTTCAACGGTGAGACGCGCTCGCTAGCATCTGGCAGCGACGGCGACGCCTTCTCGCTTTGCCAAGCATCCAATCGCTTCCATTCCGGCCTCCGCCTTTGTCGCGCTGCCCACCACTCATCATCAGATTTGCCGCCAGACCAAGCGATGGCCTCGCCTTCCTCTACATGCAATAGGGCAAGTGGATGCAATTCTTCGATAAGTCGGACATCAACCCCCTCGTGCACACTCAACCTTGAGTCCTCGTGCAAGGCTGACTCACGAATCGCACCAAGCGCGACGTGGCCCATTTTCAGGTCACCATCTGGGCCTTCATATAGGGCGAGGCGAGGGGCTCCATCGTGAACGGTAATCTGTCCGATAGCGCCGGAAAGACGCGGTGCTTCGCAGCGAATATAACCGGAGCGAGAAGCATTGCGCATGTCCACTAAAAGCAGTTCTAAAACACCAGAGCCACCTCTGCGTGACTCGGAAACCTCTCCGCGTGGAAGTTCAACCATGCTAAACCAACGCTCCGCGTTGCAAACAATGCCTCTTGAATGAACCGCCCCTATCAGGGGCGTTGAGCCAATTTTATGAATAATCGTGATTCGCCGAACCCTTGGCATCACGGTTGGCGAGGTTTGATGCGGATTCACTACCACGGCGTAACATGGACCTACCCGCTGATGCACATCGCCTATCGGAAACCAGCGTGGTAGATGAGTGGGTAAATCGAGGTCGTCATTGGATGATTGGCGGCTTTATCGCGGTGATATTGTGGATCCCAATTTGGATAGATTCAATGATTAGAGAAAATATCGTAGCCGGGCTATTGTTCAGCATTATTGCTGCAATAATTGGTATTGGGTATGCGGTTTGGGCCACCAATAGCCAACGCTCACAATTAGGCATCATCGCGGTGCAGGAAGGTCACCCGTGGCATGACTCGGATGCACAAACCGGAACTGCGGTTTTCGTCAGCGGCAGCGATGATGAATGGATTTCAATTCCAACCAATACTAGACTCCACCTCACCCGCGACCCGCTGCTCGGCGGACTACAACTACGCGATGGTGATGCTGACGACAATATCATCGTGAGGTGGAGTAGAGAAATGAACGACGAAAAGGCCAGCAAACTCGCCAGTCTAATCAACATGGCACAAGCACTGTCCGAGGCTCAGAACCGAGACATAGACGAGGACGACCCAATTGAGGAAGCCAGAGAGCGGGAGACCAGCGGAGACGAGGGGGATGGCGATGATGAAAGTGACCTGCTGACTAGGCAATGGCTGGATACCACACCCGGCCAAATTGAGGTGCCACTTGGAGCGCTTATTCGCAAGGTCACCGGTTCTAAGCAATCGGATGGTGAGAGCCTCCGCACTATTGGCAAACCAGAAGAAAACCCAAAGTCAGAATGATATGCACCCCTAAGACCATAGGACGTTTGCAGGCGGTTGATGCGGATGGATTGGCGCGTGCGTATGTCAGAACTCCCGGTGGAGCAGAAGCATCTGCTTGAGGGCGGAGGGCTGTCGAAGAGTTTTAGCAAACTATCATTGACATATAGCCATCCGGCTTTCATTGGCGCATTCTATGGACTTCTGATTTCCACCGCACTACTAGTTCCGATGGGCTATTCCTTCGAATGGGAGTTGTCGGAATGGCTGCGCGCATGGTCATATCTTGCCCTATCTATGATGTTGATTCTTGCCGTGCTCGCCCACCTTTCTCTATTCGTTTCGAAATTTTCTAAGCGTCCTCCGGTTGCATTGCGCAGAAGCCTGTTATATCCAATTCCCTTCATTGGATTAGTGATTCTAACTATGTCACGAGTTACTGACTTACCATTGTCATTACCTGAAACAATGGTTGAATGGCCGTTCCGAATCGGAGGTTTGCTCCTGCTGGCTCCCGGTCCGATTTATGTTCACTTCTCATGGGCTCCACGCTGGCGAATGCTGACACGACTTGAGCAAGGAAAAGACCCATTTGATGGGCCAAAACCAATTCCGCACCGCGCTGCCGTTGATGCTGTTGATTCTGAGATGCTGGACGCTATTGAGGACTTTGAAGATGAGGTGGCGGTTCTCAACGGCAATGGTGGGGATGACTCAGATAAGACCGATATTGCGGCCGGCTGATTCGTAGGCTTGCAATACCACATCCAACTGTTCCTCGCTCAAGCCGGCCGACAATTGGTTCCGAACTCTTGCTGCATCGTGCGCTACCATAGGAAATACGATTGCTCCTGCAAGCACGCCTTGCGACTTCAACTGGCCTGCCAACGCCTTTGCAGTCTTACTCGTCCCACACATTACCGGGATGATTGGGGTGGTAGAAAGGCCGAGGTCAAAACCGAGGCCTTCCATCTCTTTGCGGAATTTATCGGTATTTTCCCACAGCCGAGCGTGATGTTCCGGCTCGTCCATCAAAACCTCGATGGCGGCCTTCTGTGCGGCAGCAACGCCGGGAGGCTGGCTGCCGGAAAGCAGCCAAGAGCGGCTGTGATTCAATGCGTGATTTCTCATTTGGTTGGAGCCGGCGACGATTCCACCTTGCACTCCAAGAGCCTTAGAAAACGAGCCGATTTCAAAATCAACTCTCCCTTGCAAGCCGAAGTGATCTACGATTCCTCGACCGCCTTCCCCGAGTACTCCTTCGCCATGACAATCGTCAACGAAGACCATGGCGTCATATTCCTCGGCCAAAGTAGTGATTTCATCCAATGGTGCAACATCACCGTCCATAGAAAATACTCCATCGGTGATGATGAGTTTACGCTGAGCATCCGCGTTCTCACTAAGGATAGACTCCAATGCTCCAACGTCGGTGTGCGGATAGACTGCGCGCGAAGCCTTCGTTAAGCGCACGCCGTCAATTATTGAGCCGTGATTCAATTCATCAGAGATAATCAGGTCATCCGATCCCCTGACCAAAGTGGGAATCAACCCGACATTTACGGTATATCCAGCACTGTAAATCAGCGCAGCCTCCACACCTTTGAATTCTGCAACTTTCTTCTCGCCAGCCAAATGGATATCCATGGTGCCACTAATTGCGCGGACTGAGCCGCTGCCGGCCCCATATTTCTTCGTCGCTTCCACCATTGCTGAGACGACGCGAGGGTGAGTGGTTAGATTCAGGTAATTATTCGCTGAGAGCATGATGACCGGCTTGCCGTCAACCGTGCTTTCCGCTGCGCTTGCACCCTCAAGGGTTGGCGGCTCCCAGTTCAAGCCAGATTCAACCAGCGACTGGTAACGTTCCTCCATCCAGTCATGATGTCTTGCCATTGCCTCGCCTTGTATGGAAGCAGGCCTCGTCAAGGTGTTGATGATTGCGCAGGCGCACGCCGCATCGTTGATGCGACGATGCGAAGTCACAGTAACATGGGCGCAAGCGATTCCATTGCTGTGACGGTTCTTGGCACCGCTCAGGATGGGGGAGTTCCTCAGCCGGGATGCGTGCTACCATGTTGCCGCACCCCAACCGGTGAAGCAAGGCGAGTGCGACATCCAGTCGCGCTTGGGCTTACCGATTCAAAGGGCGCGAGGCATCTATTCGAGGCCAGCCGCGCCTTAGCAAGCCAAGACGAGTTGTGGGGAAAAGCGGATGGCTCCAATCTCTCATCGCTACGAAGCGTTTGGCTGACCCACGGCCATCTCGGCCATATTGACGGCTTGGGACTATTTGGCTGTGAAGCGATGGGGATGAGAAACATCGGATTATATTGTTCAGAATCCATGCTCAAATTAATCAAAAAATCACCCACCCTCAACCGACTTCTAACCGATGAAAATTTCATCCCTACCACCTTTGACTCGCAAGAAGATATCCAAGTGGATGGGTTTGTCGTTCGCGCCATCCAAGTTCCTCACCGCGATGAACATACAGATACGCACGCCTTCCTAATCAGCGGAAAAAAGTCCAGCCTGCTATTCCTGCCCGACCACGATAGTTGGGCGCAAACACTTGCACTGCACGGCTGTGCGAATCCTCGCGAGTGGTTTGAGCAGTTGCAAGTGGACGTAGTGCTTCTCGACGGCACTTTTTGGAGTGAGGATGAGGTTGGCGAGCGAGCGACAGAGATTGGCCATCCGCCGGTCTCGCAAACCATCGGAATGCTCGGGCAACGACGCGAAGGTGACCCTCGAGTCATCTTCATCCATCTGAATCACAGTAATCCATTACACGACAACAATTCTGAGCAGTATGCGACGGTGAAAAAATTTGGCTGGGAGGTTGGCGAGGAGGGCGCAACTTTCCTATTGTGAAGGAGCCAACGCGGCGCAAGGTGTTTGAATGGTGAGGGAGAGCGGAGAACATGCGGTTGGCAGGAGCGGTTAGCAGTGGGCTTGGACGCGCTCACATATTCATGTCACAGCAGCATTACCAAGAGCAGTTCAAACAGATTTTGGGCGCGACCGCTTGGCCAGGAACACTCAACGTTGAAGTTGATGGGGACGACCTAGCGAATTACCTCGCATTGCGAACTATTTGTGGGTTGGATTCTCCGGATGTGGATGAAGCAGCCAAGGCTGAAGCAGGTGAGGTAGACACCTCCGCAATTATTTCGAATAGAGTCCAAGGATTCCAGCGCGAAGGCCGTTCATTTGGTGGTGCTACGGCTTTCCTAGCTGATATTTGCGCACAAGGCAGTGATGAAGTGTTAAACTGTGCGATTTTGATTCCGGACCTTACCCGTCACGTAGACGTTGTTGAAGTGATTGCAACCTACTTCTTGCGTGAAACACTCACCATCGTTGATGGCGATACCGTCAACTTGGTGCTCACTGAATAACGCTGTCAAGCCACTCCGCGAGCAGCATTGCTTCTTGTTCGCGCCTAATCCTTGCTGACCACAATTTGTAGGCGCGACCTCGAGGAGTCGCTTCAGTGCCTACATGAATTGATGGTGATTCTACTTCTCCGGATTCTGGGATTTCGCTGTGTGTTACCGACCATAAAACCAGCCAGTCCGCAGGCGCGAGTCCGAAATCGGCTGGCTGGTCTGGGTTTCCGAGTGCTGCCTTTACCTGCGCCTGAGTTATTTTTCCAGCCGCAATTCCCTGAATAGCGGCTGCAATTCTTCTCACTTGATTCCATACGAAGGATACTCCGGTTACTCGGAAGCCAAGAATTACTCCAGTTGCATCCAACCACGGCCGACAAGAAATCAAAGTTCTCAATGTTGGGCGACCTTCTACCAAGCGGCAAAAATTCCTGAAATCGTGAGTCCCCTCAAACATCGTGCACCACTCGCTCATCAATTCAACACTAACTCCCGCCGGCCAGCCTTCTAATGCCTGCAATCGGTAGAGATAAGTGCGGCTTTTAGGATCGGTGATGTTGGAATCCGAGCCGATTTCCACCGCTTTGGTCACTACGCAATTATCGGGCATCAGGTCGTTTATCGCTTTGGTAACCCCATCCGGACCCGCACTCAACCAAATACTGCGCTCCAAATCAAAACTGCCAATGTTAGCGAGTGCACTTACTCCGGCATCGGTCCTGCTAGACATGGTCATAGCATGGCCATCTTCGTTGCCATTTGACCAGTCTAGTTGGTAGAGAATATCTTCAATGACGCCTTGAACCGTATTCAATTTCGGTTGGTATTGACTTCCCGAAAACCCTCTACCGATGTAACCGATTGATATCGCGATGCGTGCGAACGCCATCTTGGCAACCCCTATTCTTCCATTAGGAGTTCTGCTGCTGAGGCGTTGGATACAAATCCAAGTCCCATTACTGACCACTCCAATGCGGTCTTGAGATATTTTTGAGCGAGTGGATTAGAGCGGTCGCCGTTGGTTTGCATCTCAATGACATCAACCAGTTGGCGTGCCGCTTCGTACAGCATATCGTTGACATCAACTTCCTGCGCGTCTGCCATTTCCATCAATTTTGTATATTCTTTCACCGCAGCAGGAATTCGCTTACAATCCAAGCAAAACGAAGCAAAAGATGAGACGATCTCAAGATTGTCGGGGTCAAGATTCATCGCGTCGGTGTAGCGCTTACGAATCAGACCCGGATTTACTTCGTCGTTCATATTCTCCGTATGTTCCATGAATGCGGCTTCTGCCCAGCCATAATGGCCGTCTGCATTCTCCGCATCCTTCTCCATCAGTTCTTCGAAAACTGCCATCGCACCTAGAAAATCTCCTTGCCCCATACATTGAGCAGCCTGCTGCATCGCTTCGTCTGACATAGTATCCCTCAGCATGGGTGCGAGTGACGACCGGATATGAACCAAACGGGGAAGTGAACCGCGAGTTTGAGTGAGAATCAGTCGTCTAGTTCTGCGAGGATATCGTCCAAATCATCCTCGTCTTCATCATTATCGCCCGCTTCTTCGGGCTGCTCAGATGCTGCTGCAAGTTCATCCTCAGTATCTGCCTCTGACTCTTCAAGGCCATCATTTGAATGGGTGCTACGAACTCGGATTCCTTCCTTCAATTCGTTGACCAAACGGTAGACCCTCATCGGGCGACGCACACCAAATAGGCAGTCTTCTGGTTCATCATCATTCATCGTGGAACGAGTGCGCTGAAGGCTGATGACAACAATCAGCACCCTCATGACTCGTCGCAGAATACCCATATCCTCGGTTACGGCCGATGCCGCTTCTCCAGCTGCACCGGTAGAAATTGAGGCGCTTTCTTGCTTGATACCATAACCTGAGCCGGTTAGCATATTGATGGTGCCATAACCAAGAATACGACCGATTGGGTTGCGGTTCACCTTCAGATTGTCAATATCAAGTAGCGGGATATTGTGCTCGGTATGCCAAAGCAAGAAGTCCTTCTTCAAGTAGACAGTTCTGTCGCTGATGGCATAGGAGAATGATCGCCTATAGATACTTGTCAGCAGCATCAGAAGCGCGAAATATCCAACTCCGAGAATAAAATACCAGCCGTTGTTCCAAGATGGCAGAATGCCATTGATGCTTTCCCTTTCCCCTAACTTGGAGATAATGCTACCATCTATCCAGACGATGATTGTATCTAAGACGAATAGAATTGGAGTGATGGATACAATCAACAGAGAAAATGTGTACCAACGCCCACTGGTAGAACCATTGAGGAATCTATTCATCCATGTTATTGTTAGCATAATTAGAACGAATCCGGGCATGTCAAGAAAATCAATAAGCTCAATCAATAAAGCGAAGTAACCGCTGGATTCTGAAGAATCATGGTCGATGTTGGCCCACCAAAACAAAAGGTGGATAATTAGTACTATGAAAGCGAGAATATACTTGCCCGACATCGAGAGAACAGTAGGCCTACAGAAGTAAATTGCCTTCTCATAAGATGTCATCTTTATTTTTTCATGAACTTTCTCGGGGTTAATCCGGGCTTTCATGCTCGCAACGAGTTCAGAGTCTGACATTGCTTCACCTCACTAGTATGGGTTCATAATCGGCCATATTTGATGCTATGGACTGACAGCCCACTTAGCCCTCAATGCAGAAAACCCCACGCATGCTCTGCATTCCCATGCACCCATTCGTAGTCTTCCAATGTCCGTACACCTTGCTCATCCAAGATGCTGACGGCCTCAACTTGTAGTGGATACTCATTGTAGGTAAGGTGTGAAACAAGGCCGGCTCTAGTCGGTTGGTCAAATGTCCAATTTGCTCTTGAGACCGCGCGGACGCGGATTGAGACTTGGGTTCTACCATTCCAAGTACGCACATGGAATATAGGCAGCGGAGTGCCGTCGGAATCGTATTCGCAATCATCTTCTTGCGGCTGGATTAATTCTACTTCACAACGAGCAAAACGCTCGCTGCGTCCACGCTTTTCGTCATGAAATAGTCCTGCTTCGCGCATCGGTATTCGCGAGATATCACGAAGTTTCCAAGCGCGCTCATCGCGCGCAGACATCGAGAATGAAGCATGCGGAATGAACCAATCAATATAGGATCCATCACTAAAATGCAAGAAACCCCAAAACCACGGAACGCTCGGTGCTTGCACGGTGACTTTCTGAAAGTAAGCACTTCCTTGCACTTGTTCACCATCAATAGTCCCAGATGCACGACAAGCGTGTAATCGGGTGATGTCGTAACCCATCCCTCCAACGAATTCATTGTTGGTATAGGCGGCTGAAGAAGCCGACTCGGTCCACGGAGTGATTTTCAGTTCAAATTTCGCCGGTGCGCCGCCTGCTACTGCAGCCGCATCGCCCGCACAATTCAACCAGAAATGCGAGCCGTCACTGGCAAGACCCATGGACAAATCCTCATCAGTAACCGGAACTACTGCTCCCGCACCGCTAAATCCGGTCTCCGAAGGAGCGTCGCCGGGCCACATTGGGTGAGAAGCGTCCAACGCGGCAATTCTCGCCTCCCGGATTATGTATGGTTCATGCATGGTTTTCCCATCAAACCACCAAGCGCATACCATTCCGGGTAGAGTATGTCCTCCATCCTCGTCAATATGGTAGCGGCCATCGGTTTGCCACATGTGGTCTTTGACTCGGATTTTTGCGGTATCTTTGGTTGACCACAAAATCATCAGTTGACGGCTGCGGCCGGGACGCTCAGGATCTGGAAGAACCACAAGCCACCACCACCACCACCATGACAAACGGCGTAGTGGGGGCATCGCATCCAATCGCCAAAGAGATGAGAGGTCACCGCCAAATGTAGCCGGACTATCTGACACGACATCACCCCTCAGTCTATTTCACGCCGCTTGAAGAAGGCTTGACCTATCCAGATGAACAACAGTGTTGCCCCCAATAATACGGTCACGGACAAAATGAGATTCACTAGTGGATAAGCGGTCGGGAATGGGTCCAACCAAACCGCACCCAACGCCACCTCTCCTAACCAGCCGAATGCTTCTGCCTGCTCCGACATCTGCGCGCTATCATCCCAGACCAGCCAAGCGGTTGAGTTGACAATTTCTGAGCCCCAGAATGACACCGATAACAGCGATATGCCGCTCTGTCTCACGCCTTGGAATAGACCGAGGAACATCATCATGAATTCATAAATCGCATAGATTAGTGAGAGGAACATGCCATATTTTGGTGAAATGATGCCGAAAGTCGCGAAAATTGCAGCATATGCTAACACGGTTAAACAAACTGCAACAGCAACCCCGGTCCACATCGCAATATCGCTGAATCTGAATAACGATTCGCCGGGCCCGAAGAAACCCGTCACCAGAGATGTGGCTAAAATCAGCAGGATTAGAAACGGCCAAGCAAGGCCAAGGAATCCTAACAATCGGTAGGCAAATACTTCCGCCCTTGCAATCGGCTTGCACAGCAAGTAGTAGAGCGTGCCAGATTCAAATTCATCACGAATCAGGCCGGTTGCAAGGAATAGCGGAATGAAAATTCCGAGAATGAATAGGAACCCGACTCTCCCAAATATCGAGATGAAGGAGCGGTGAGCGACCTCCTTCAAGAAAACGGCATCATCTGGGTCTTCGTCAACATTTTTGTCGGGAATGATATCAATAATTGTCCCATTTTCTACGATGTAGAGAACGTTGCAGGGAATCCCATCACCATTCTGGTCTTGCTCAGCTATAGGAAGGGAGAGGCAATCCCCATCATCGTCAAAACCCTGATTTGGATTATTGAGATCTCCATCCCAATCAATTCCATCTTCATCAATATATTTTGAGCGCGGCTCTGGTTCAACCTCATGGCCATCAATCCAAGAACCGAACTCAAATTGCTCCCACGACTCAAATGACGTGAAAGTTCCATTTCCTGTTACGGTGCGGCCTCGTATTCGGATCTCATCCTCGTCAACGCGGCAAACACCGGCATCCCACGGCACCCAATTATCGTTATTTTCTGGGCAATCAACCATATCCACAAACACGACGTGGTCATTCCAATTCATCCATGAACGAGCCTCTTGATGCGGCGGGACTGAGGTATTGACCCAATTGTATTGGAAGTTGCCAGTTCCCCTGAAAGTCCCGTTGGCAGTAATCTCTGTGTATAGCCCCTCATATTCGAAATAAGGCGAGCCGGGGAATTGAGACTCATCAGAATCAGATGTGCCGTATTTCCACTCTTGACCAGCAGGATAACCATCGCCATCCCAATCAGCGCCGTCTCCATCTTGGTCAATGGAAGGCTCTACGTCAGCCATTCTATCTACGTAGAAAGTCAAGACCAGTAATATCACCATCGTGCTTATTCCGCCGACAACCCAAGTTGACTTCCGAGTCCGATACTGCTTGATGGTGAATTCAGCGACTGCGGTCGCTTTGCGGTCAATCTTGGTCCAAACTGTATCTGCGAGCGACTTTACCGGTCTGCTTACCGCTTCAGGCACTACTGATGCTGCCATTTGAGAAATTGTCTGCACCGGAGTCAGACTAGCAGAGGAATCGGGTGTTGAACTCGTCGGGGTGGGCTGTGCAAGAGCAGCACTAACCGAAGGTGGAAGAGTCGGCTCAGGAGACATGCTCACCGCTGGTATAGCACTTGGGTCAGATGGAGCGGCCGGCTCAGTGGAAGGGGGCGACTCAGGCGATGCACTCACAGCAGGTGCAGGTATTCGCGGCAACCCAGTCGTCGGGTCTGTATCGTCATGTGGCATCATGAACGACCCTCCAACAGATAACCAAGTAATGATTCCAAATTGTCATCAGGATTCTCAATCGCAGTAACTCTCACTCCAGACTCGGTGATGATACGAGGCAAATCTGCATGCACCGCTGAGAGGTCATTTGTCTCGATAATTAGTTCACCTTCGTTGGGGAATCTAACCCCGTAAACGTCCTGGTGTGGCAAAACTGCCTCACCCAAAGCGCGTGGCTCAGGAGTTCGTAACAAAATACGATGTGGGATATGGTCCAGCAACTCGCGGATTGCGTGCAGATTGCCAAGCGCGAGTAGCCTGCCGTTATGCAGTATCACAATCTGCTCGGTAATGCGTTCAATCTCTTGTAAAATATGGCTGCTCACGATAATCGTCTTACCCATCGCCCCAAGTTCTCTGACCACGTTCATGATGGTGGTTCGCGCCAATGGGTCGCAACCGGCGAGAGGCTCGTCAAGGATAATCAAATCAGGGTCATTTACCAGCGCATGAGCAATCTTCACTCGCTGGCGCATTCCTTTGGAATACTTGCCAATCTCCTTATTCACTACATCAGCCAATCCGACAAAGGTCAGAACTCGCATCGCCTCGCTCTTTGCCTGCTCTCTGGTCATGCCGTAGAGTCGGGCAAGGGTTGAAACGAATTCAAGGCCAGTCATCCAATCGTACATCTTTTCTGATTCACTAACGTAACCCAATCTATGGTAAGGCGCAGGATTTTTGAATGGGTTAGTGCCGAATAATCGGATAGTTCCTTGTGATGGTTTGAGCCGGCCAACGATGATTTTGAACAGGGTTGATTTGCCGGCACCATTCATTCCTAGTACGCCGGTCACTCCGCCACTGATAGCTAGACTGACATCGTTCAAGCCAACGACCTGTCCGTAGAATTTGCTGACATGGTCAAGCATGACGGCTGGTGCTTCCGGAACAGCCTGCCACGGCTGGGTTTCGGCTTCGCCGGTCTGAGAGAAATCAGGAATCATTCGCGGGTCACCTCCAATGAATTAACCCGGCTGATTAAGATGTAAAGTGAACCCGCGTTCATCACCAAGACCGAGACGAATGACCACGCGACTGGGAAGTCATAAGTCGTGTTCAAACGCATCATCCACTGACCGACGTGAGCGAGATTATCATATGGCGAAATCAGATACATCACATCGGTCTCAAACAACAAATCAATCAGGAAAGCGAGCATTTTCGAGCCGAGCAACAACCCGATGAGGGAAACAGCGGGGAAGAACTTACCACGGCTAACACTTGAGAGAGCGAGACCAATACTTGTGTAGGTGGCTACAAGCAATAAAGCGGCTATTAAACCGGCAAAGAAATACGGGAAAGTGTCCAATAAATATGACCAACCTTCGTTATTCACCAGGATTGCAACAGCATAGAAAATACAGTAAGTCAACACGATGATAATTGACAATATCGAAGCGGCTGAAAGATACTTCATCAGCGTATAATCGGTTCTGGTAATCGGCCGTGAAAAGTAAATCGCGGAGGTGCCATTCTGCCTATCTTCGCTAATCAGGCCACCAATTACCAACGCGGTTACTATAGGCCAACAACAAACATTATTGAAGAAAAATCCAAAAACATGCCCCCACAAATTTGCCCTAGTTACTCCAAAAAATCGCTGCAACTCATCCGCTCCAGTGAGTGAACTGAGCACCAACATCAGCAGGGGTGAAAGCGCGCCGAGGAATACCACGATGATGATGATTTTAGTCAAAACCGGCCAAGGCCTGTGCCCTTTGGAAAATAGTCCATAGACGTGATGCCGATATATTGACCAATTTCTTACCCAACGGGGGTTCAATACCCCGTTCCACGGCCGGTAAATTTGATGGAAAATTGTCCCCGAATCTACCTGAGCCGGCTGGGCGACCTGCGCGTGCATTACCTCGTCGCCGTCACCTGAGCCGTATGCTGCCTCCATCCTAGCTTGGCCGGTGACGGCGAGCCCAGATTCACCCAAGAACTCTGCATCTACGTTCTGCTCCGGGGTGGGAGGAGCGGCAACCGGAGCAGCGGGGGCGGCTGGGTGAGAGTCGGCAGCAACCTCAGCCGGTCCCTCAGACGAAGGAGCGGTATCCTCGACAGGCGTCTCGCCTCCATCATCAGTCTGCTCCGCAGAGGCGATGGTGTCAATCAAATCGTCAAGGCCCCACGGGTCATCGTCTGAACTCATATTGTGCCATCTCCAAGCCGTGAAAGGTCGGCTGCCTTGTCCATCGATGGAGTGTTGCCAGAATCGAAAAGGTCAGCCGAAGACTTCACTGAATAGCCGAGCCGTTCCATGATGACGATGAATAAATCCTCAAGGCTCGGCTCATAATCCTCCATTCTCCTTACCTGAACATTGGTTGCTGCGGCGGCAGCCAAAATATCCCGGTAGGTATCTTCGTCCTGCCTGACAATCCTCATCACTCGCCCGGTTCGTCTGACGTCAAGGCCTCCGTGTGATAGGGCATCTTCCAAGCGACTTGCTCCACCCCAAACCGAAATCTCAATTTCGCGGTCAATCGCCTTCAGGTCCTCTATTCTGCCTTGAGCAATCACTTGGCCCTTGTGAATCATCACAATCCGGTCGCAGATGTGCTCAACATCGTCCATTAGGTGGCTGCTCATCAAAATCGAGCGCCCGCCTTGTTTTACCACTTGGAATAGTGTGTCAAGCATGAAGCCGCGAGCCTTGGTATCAAGCCCATTTGTCGGCTCGTCGCAGATGACCAAATCCGGGTCATTAATCAGCGAACATGCCAATTTGGTAGCCTGCTGCATTCCGGTGCTGAAGGTTTCAATGGTGCGGTATCGCTGGTCTCTCAGCCCGACATATTCGAGGACTTCATGCGACCTCTGCATCGCTTGAGTCGGGTTCATTCCGAGCAATTCCCCGGCGTAGCGAACTTGGTGAACAGCCTCCATTGATGGGGTTAGGCAATCGTATTCTGGCATGTAGCCAATCCGCTGCCTAATCTGGTTTCCCTCGGTAGCGATGTTATGCCCGAGCACCGTCCCGCTGCCACTGGTCAATTGAATTAAGCCAAGAATGGTCTTGATGAGGGTTGATTTACCCGCGCCATTTGGACCTAATAATCCGGTCGCACCATATTGGATCTTCAAACTGATGCTGTCAAGAGCTACGTGCTCCCCGTATTTCTTGACGAGGTCCTCAGTAGTGATTACCCACTGCTCTGTCACAACACTTCCCCCGGGCGATTCATAGAATCGCCCTGAGCATTGGCTGGATGGATGCTCTATCAATCAATCCCCGGTTGGTTCAACCGCAGACCCATCTCCGACACCGCCACGAATTCGCACAGCGACCCCCTTGCGGAATCGCATTGCCTCATCCGCATTGCAACGGGAGATGCCGTGAGCAAGTAACTCCCCAGATTGGTCAATTATTCGGCAGGCAAGACCAGGAGTTGGCTTGCCAATTATTTCAAGAATGAATCCAAACATGACATTCCGACCTTTTCTGGCATATTCTGCGGCGTCAGAATTCACCACGAAAGCAGGTAATGCCTCGTTTTCATGCAGATACTCAGCACCGGCGAGGGTGAGAGAAAGTCCACCGTCCCGCATTCGCGGCGAAAGAATGTGATTACCATCAGAATCCATCACGTTACGAACTCTGCCGGTTCTACTATAGACAAATGAGCAACCTGATAGCCATTTTTCAGCATCATCACACGATAGGTCGCTGAAGTAAGCCACCTTATCGCGAACGGATTCCACCTGCAGGCGATGTGCAGTGCCCTCATCAGGGCCGGCTCCCTCCCCAAGCGCATCGCCAATGCTACTGAGAATCTCAAGATTATCCTCGCCGATATCAAAACAAACAATCGATCCTGCTTGCGCCTCCAGCAAATCCTCTACTTCTGAACCAACTGTCGCCGGGTCAACTTCAGCCCAGAGAGCACCGGGGCCGACCACATGTGCAAACGGCGAGAGGTCTTCTAACGAATACGGAATCAGTCCTAATGGTGTGTGAATGAGAATGACGGCATTAGGCCATCGCTCTGCGATGCTGTTCACTAGGGTTCCACAACGCTCCCGCCACGGCCCTTGTTTCCCATATAGAACGATGACATCGGAGCCTTCTGAGCCTATATTTACTCGTGAAAGAAGGCGGTCTGATGCTGCCAATCCGGGTGGTTGTAGGCTCAGGTCTTCAGACCAAGTTACCCCACCGTTTCTGAGCGGGTTTGTCGTATCAATCAAACCATCAGGCAGATTCTCGTATAGCCACAAAGTCGCTTCGCGCAGGGCCGGATTGGTGTGGCTTCGTTGCTCAACTAATTGCCAGATTGTGCCGTCAATTACCGCCTGTCTGCACCGCGAAATTTCGGCGGCGGTAATCTCCAAATTGTGTCTTGACAGTAATTCACACCTCTCATCATCAGGCAAAGCGCGCACTTCATCAGGAGTTAATTGGGACAACGCGTTTGACGCATAAGGCCAGTGAGTAATCTCTGACAAACGACCGGTACCCCAAGGGAATAGCATCCGGTCGTCACGAGCGAATAGTGCGTAGGCTGCCGAATCAAATAGGTCCGCACCTAAAGCGACGCAGATTGGGAATAAGTGCGGATGGCCGCAGCCAAAGATGTGGACTGGGCGCTCGACCGGGATATCCTCGCGGCAGGCAATAATAATCTCAACCAGATCTCTGTAACGCTGCTTCTCCATCAAAGGAACAATGCCGCCGATAGGGTGGATTGCAAAATCGTGCTCAGCCATCAACTCGGCCGAGCGTTGGCGCAGGTCTGCATGGATTCCTCCCTGAATCGGGCCGTTGAGCAGGACTCCTTCGGCCGCCTTCAGCGATTCCTCAGCGCGCGCGGCGGTCTCAGAAACCACCGCTTCAATCTCCTCGCGAGTCATATCAGGAGTGCCAAAAACATCGAGCATGGTAGCGATGTCAACTCCGATTGCGCGCTGAAATTCAACAATCTCGCCGACTCCAACCTCCACATCTCCGTAGATGTAATGCTGAAATGTGCCGGAATCAGTCATGATGACTCCCGGGAAATTAAGCAGGGCGTGAACGCCTTCTTCTCTCGCAGTCTTAGTGAGTTTTTCATGCTTCCAAATCACGTAGGAATTGGTGATTACTGCCTCGAAACCATACTTCTCCCACATATCTGCGGGTTCAACAGTTCGGATGTTTGGATTGATAACCGGTAGTAGGGCAGGAGTATTCAGAACATGAGTTGAGGTGTGGAATTTCCCTACCCGCGCCCAACCATCTCGTGCGACGACCTCAAAACGACCGTGGTCACCCTCTCGGCATGGGTTTGGCTGCCTCATCGTTGCCATGTTGACCTCTCCGGGAAAGAATGGCGTAGTGACCTTTGCTTTCAGTCCTACGCAGACTCGCCGCCGACGAATTAGGCTTAATTTTGTCCTGCGCTTTCGGAACGCGTTGAGTCATAACCCTCCCAAATGGTAGGGTTACTGTAGCAATCGGGGTCTTGGCGGTCAATTGCTCCGTCGTTGTCATTGTCAATATTATCGCCACATTGGAATTGGTTATTCGCTCCACCTCCTTCGAGGTCGGAAGCATTGGAAATTGCGTACCAACCGCCGACTGCAAGAGCCAGAATAACAGTCAGAGAGATAGCCCAAACTGCTACGGAAGTTTGGCTTTCGTGTTTGTGAATAACCTCAACCCGGACCGCCTTGACACCATCTTCGGAAGCGACCTCCTTCACTAATTCGTCAAGGCCCCCTTCGGCCTCATCTTGGCTCGCCATCACACCGTCAAGTACTACTGGTTATGTGAATATAATGGAGAGAAGCCTCACCCCATCGTGGCTGGCTCACAAGCGGGTTGGGCTGCGAGAGAATCATCACAGGGAATTACCCTCGCCCCAAGAGCCGCGAAACGGGAGGCAAATTGTTCACCGAGAGAAGTGGACGCTGGCAGCGCGACCCAGATGGTCTCTCCGCGCGCGGCAGAACCTCCAGCTTCTTGCTCAAGAATCTGAAAAAACATCTCGGTGAGCGGCTGGAATAAATTGGTAATCAAAACTCCACGCCGCTTGCCTTGATTATCATCAACCATCACCATCCATTCGCTGCTCGGTGGTAACGGATACCAGCGGCAGCGCAATGCCTCCACTCCAATATCAATCCGCACCGACTCCTCAAGTGCAGGATGCCACGGCTCTGGTTTTGTCGGCAAGAAAACACCTCAGACAAAAGTGACTCCACCGTGCTTCAGCACGAAATCGCGACCCAATTCATCAAAAGTGTCCAAAAGGCTTGATGAGAATCGGATCGCTTGCACCTCAGCATCCATCAGTAAATCTGCTTGAATTCCCTGTAAAGTTCCCGGTGCCGCTCCACAGGCGATACAGGCACCGCTGAGATTCAGTTGCAATTCTACCGCATCATCGCCATTTGCTCGCTGCACTACCTCGCCGAAATCAACCTCAATTCCGCCGCCGTGTCCACTCAAAGCGGCTCGCACAACCCCTAGCCTTGCCAAAATTGCCCCGACAAGGTCACCATCCCCCGATTGCACCAACGTTACCAAAGAAAGTCGGGAAAGTCTCTCCTCCTCCTCAGGGTTGAGCACCTCGGATAATCGGCTATCTGCCTCCCCCTGCATGCTATCCGAAATCTGCAGTCGGTAGGAATCGGCAAGGCCGTCATCTTCAGACATCAACCAACCCACATTACGCATCCATTTGAGGCCTTGCACAGCCAGCACACACCACAGGTGAATGGTCGTTCATTACACGCCTTGATAAGTGAATGGCTGGCCCGAGAGAATGAGAGATGAGTGGAATGGCTGGAGACATCATCCTGCGGATTAAAAATTTGAGCGTTTCAATCGAGGATACCGAAATCCTCAGAGGGGTTGACCTAACCATTCGTACAGGCGAAATACACGCCCTAATGGGACGAAATGGGTCTGGGAAATCCACCTTGGCTAACGTGCTGATGGGCCACCCTGCTTACGATATTACCAGTGGTGAAGTTGAATACCGCGGTGAGGATTTGTTGGAAATGGCACCGTGGGAAAGGGCTCGCGCTGGGGTCTTCCTATCGTTTCAGTATCCTCAGGCCGTCCCCGGCCTGCAAGTTGGGAATTTTTTGCGAAAGTCGGTTGTGGCTGTGAGCGGCGATGATGCTCCCTCGGCCAAGGAATTTCGTGCCGAATTGAATAATGCGATGTCCGAGTTAGATGTTGATAAGCAATTTCTTGGCAGGTATGTGAATGACGGATTCAGCGGTGGCGAGAAGAAGCGTTTTGAAATCTTGCAATTGCTTCTTCTGAAGCCGACTCTCGCCATCCTTGATGAAACCGATTCTGGGCTGGATATAGATGCGCTGCGATTGGTAGCAAAAGGCATCAACGCAGCGACAGGAGAAAACTCAGGCTGCCTCATCATCACCCATTACCAACGGATTCTTGAATACGTAAAACCTACACATGTTCATGTGCTAATAGGTGGTCGCATCGTCAAGAGCGGCGACGCTGACCTAGCCCGACAGATTGAGGAAAACGGATACGAGTGGTTAGATTGCCCAATTGCGACATAGAATGAAAAGCAGAATAAAGGACCGAATGCAAGGAGTGAGAGTGATGGAGAATACAGAGGCACACGACGCGGTTGGCGATTACAAGGCCGGCTGGCACGACCCAGAACACTCCACAATCCGCTTTGATTCAGGCCTGTCCGAGCAGGTCGTTCGCGACATTTCAGAGTTGAAAGGCGAACCAAAATGGATGACCGACCTGCGGGTGAAAGCATACCATCACTTCATCTCAAGACCGATGCCGACATGGGGCGATACCGAAATGCTGGAAAGCATAAACTTCGATAAGATCTGCTACTTCCTTCGTTCTGGAAAAGGTACGGAGAAAAATTGGGACGATGTTCCCGAAGATATTCGTAATACATTTGAGCGGCTTGGGATTCCTGCGGCTGAGCAGAAGTGGCTTTCTGGAGTTACTGCCCAATATGAATCGGAAGCGGTATACCACTCGATTCGCGAAGATTTGGAGGCACAAGGAGTCATTTTCCTAGACATGGATGCAGGACTTCGAGAGCACGAAGAATTGGTCAAGAAGTGGTTCTGCACAGTCGTTCCTTATGCTGATAACAAATTCAGCGCACTGAATACTGCTGTCTGGTCTGGTGGCTCGTTCATTTATGTGCCACCCGGAGTTCATGTTGAGATGCCGGTGCAAGCATATTTCCGTATCAACGCGAAAAATATGGGTCAATTTGAGCGCACACTGATTATCGTTGATAAGGGGTCATCTGTGCATTACGTAGAGGGTTGCACCGCGCCTACCTACTCGACCGACTCTCTGCATTCTGCAGTAGTAGAATTAATCGCGATGCCAGGTGCATATATCCGGTATTCAACCATTCAGAACTGGAGTAATAATGTGTATAATCTCGTCACCAAGCGAGGCATCGCACATGAAAATGCCACTATAGAATGGGTGGATGGCAACTTGGGCTCGAAGCTCACTATGAAGTATCCCTCGGTCATTCTCAAGGGTGAAGGGGCACACGCCGAGGTCATCTCCGTCGCCTACGCTGGCGCAGGAATGCATCAGGACGCGGGGGCGAAGGTCCACCATTTGGCATCAAATACCACTAGCAAAATCCTCTCAAAAAGCATCAGTAAAGACGGCGGCCGAGGAAGTTATCGAGGGATGGTCACCGTCTCCAAGAAGGCTGAAAACTGTAAGGTAAGCGTCGTCTGCGATGCGCTGATTCTCGACGAAAAATCGCGCAGCGACACCTATCCGACTATGGAAGTCTCCAACCCATCTTGCCGCTGCGAGCACGAAGCTTCAGTGAGCAAAGTCAGCGACGACCAAGTGTTCTATCTGATGAGCCGCGGCCACACAGAAGACCAAGCGTTGGCGTTGATTGTCAACGGATTCTTTGAGCCATTCACCAAGGAATTACCCATGGAGTACGCCGTTGAGTTGAACAAACTCATGGCCCTCGAAATGGAAGGTTCCATCGGTTAGTCAGGGGCAACTTACATGGCTGTTTACGCTGACCTCCCAGAGCCGAATAGGGCTGAGCATTTGTGGAGATATACCCCTTGGCACAAAATCCATCCTACCGGCAAAGTCGCCGAAATTCCTGAGGCGACGGCTGGCGCGGTTGTATCTCTAACTCTACTCGATGGCAGCGAGCCGCCAGAAGGTGTCTCGCTATCAGCCGCTACTGCTGAGCAGATTGAGAAATTTCGAGTTGCTCCAGAAGATGATGTCGCATCAGAGTTCATCAGGCAACTCGGATCAAGCGAGGCAGTAGTTCTCACAATCAAGGCCAATTTGCGACTCGAACAGCCACTTCTTCTCGAGGTGGAAGTGGAGGGAAAGGTATGCATTCTACAAACGATTTTGGATATTGGGCGAGGTTGTGAGGCCGAACTGGTGACCAAAATCAGCGGTGATGCTGACTGGTTCGGAATGCTGCGCGAAGGCAAGATTGCTGATGGAGCCAACTTCAACGATGTGATGCTCAACCAAATGGGTGATGGGCATTGTCTACGAGTTGATGCAATGGTAATCGGCAGGGATGCGCAGGTCAAGGCGGGAACGGTTGGTTCCGGCTCTACCCGATGCAAGTCTGACCTGCGCTTCGATATGTCAAATACGGGTGGCAATCTTTCCGTCAACGGCTCTCTGCTGAGTGCAGGAAAATCACACAACGACCATCACGTGGAAATCATGCACGAAGCACCCCACACCTACAGTCGTCTCAATTGGCATTCGGCTTGTGGTGGCAAAAGCCGCACCGTCGGCACCGGCATGCTCCGAATCGCAAACGGTGCAAAAGGTGCGGACGCATCTCAGAAATTTCACAATCTACTGCTCTCCAAAGATGCAGAAGCTGATTCAATTCCGGAATTAGAAGTGCTTGAACACGAGGTTGTAGGCTGCGGACACGGAACTGCAACCGGCCCTATAGATGAAGAACAGCACTTCTATCTCACCACTCGCGGATTCTCAGATGATGGTGCTAGGGCCGTGTTGATCTCCGCTTTTCTGAACGCAACACTTTCGGCGATGGGAAGCAATACTCTGCACGATTGGCTCAATGAACAACTCAGCGGAGGATTGTCTTCTTTGGCAATCTCCGGTGGGGCATTGACCCTGTCAGACCCGGTTATCAACGATCTTGACTGAAGTTGCATCAAGACCCCAAGGGTCCGAGTTGGGCTGGCCTTCTGATGCTGCGTCTGCCACGAACGGAATCAGGTCTGTGAGCAGCCGGTTGACATCAACTGTCCACAATTGGTTCATCTTCACCGCTTCCGGAGTGCCGAGTTTTTCGGTGACCTTTGACCACATATTCGCGACACCGCGCGGATTTTGGCGTTCATATTGGAATAACAACGCCGCGCATTGAATCATCCCTTGAATCCCTAAAATGAAATGTTCCTCGGACTGCTCCGCCTTCAACGACTTCCACAATTCCTCCCAATCCTCGTGGGCGTGCCAAAACCTTCCCGAGTCAAATTCGGCGATACCACTTTTCAGCCACTCTCGCTGCTGCTCGCTGAGCGGATTGGCTCCGTCCATGAAACTCCCTCACGCCAATCTGCTTTCAATCAACGCGTGCAAGAAGTCTGACAATCTGATACAACTATTGAATACCAAACCAACTATCGTCGTCACATGAAGGAGAAGGCTTTGGTCAACCGGCTCGGACAATGCACCTCTCCCTACCTTCTACAGCATGCTAGCAACCCGGTGGCGTGGCAACCTTGGGATGATGAGACCATTGAGGAGGCTAAGAGACGGGACCTGCCGATGCTGGTTTCTATCGGATACGCCGCCTGTCACTGGTGCCATGTCATGGAGCACGAATCCTTTGACAATGAGGAGACTGCGGCTTTGATGAACAAACTGCTGGTCTGTGTGAAGGTAGACCGCGAAGAGCGGCCTGATGTTGATGCTCTCTACATGTCTGCATGTCAGGCGATGACCGGTGCAGGGGGCTGGCCGCTGAATGCATTCGTTGACCCCCACACGTTGAAACCGTTTTTCGCGGGAACCTACTTCCCTCCTGAGCCGCGATACGGCCGGTCATCGTGGAGTGAGGTGGTGATTTCACTCACCGATGCGTGGCGCGATGAGCGCGATGCGGTGCTTGAGAACGCGACACGGCTAACCGAGCATATCGAGAAAATGGAAGCCGGAATCGAGCCAGCCGAGGACGATATTGCTTCTCTTGTCGGGGTGGTAACCGAAGCATCGGTTCAGCATGCGCTGCAAACCTTAGACGCTGAAAACGGCGGTTTTGGCGACGCACCCAAATTCCCGAACCCGATGAAGTTAGAGGGATTGTTGAGACACGGTTCTGAGCAGGCAAGAGCTGCGGTAGAAATTTCATTGGAAATGATGGCAAATCGCGGATTATATGACCATCTGGGCGGGGGCTGGCACCGTTACTGCGTGGATGCTGCATGGGCGGTTCCCCACTTCGAGAAAATGCTCTACGACAATGCATTGCTCTTGCCAATTCACGCCCGGGCCCTGAGTGAAGGCGTTGGCGATTCAGCAACTCATCAACGAGTCATCCGGCTTACTCTCGAGTGGCTCAATAGGGAAATGCTCGACCCCGATGGAGGGGTTTGGTCAACGCTGGATGCCGACTCTGATGACGGTTCTGGGCATAGCGAAGAAGGAGAATTCTACCTGTGGACCCCTGAGCAGGTGATTGCTGCGTTGGGAGAATCTGATGGAAATCTCGCCAGCCAACGCTTCACGGTGACAGAAAAAGGCAACTACGAGAATAGCGGCAGGAGCGTGCTAGCAATCAAAGCCGTTGAAGGGCTTAGCACAGAGCAGGATGAGCGGTTGCGCAGCGACCTATTGAAGGCCCGCGAATCTCGACCTCGCCCGGGTACCGACGATAAGATACTGACCGCTTGGAATGGGATGTTGCTCGTTGCTTGCGCTGGTCTATATGATGAACTCGCTGAAAAAATCGGCGAACATATCGCACATGGACTGATGAAAGGCTCAACCAAAAAAGATGGTTTTGTTTTGCGTACGCGGAGAGGAAGTACTGTCGGCGGCCAGGGCTTTTTAGATGATTATGCATGGGCTTCGCTCGGACTGTTATTGTGGGGAATCCGGAGCGATAATCAAGCAATTATCGGAAGAGCGGTAACGATTTGTGATAGCATGCTCGGAGCATTCAAAGACCCAGAAGGAGGGTTTTGGATGGCGACCAAACAACATGGAGAATTGCCAATCGGACAACGGGACGATACAGATTCAGCAGTGCCAGCAGCCTCTGCCATTGTTGTCCGATTACTCGCTACAATGCTCGGACTTTGGCCGGCACATGCATCTGCTGATAATTGGCGTAAGGCTAGCGATTCAACTCTGACAAGGCTTTCTGGTGCATTGGTCCGTCAAGGACCGGCATACTGGGCGATGTTGAACGCCGTAACCGACCTTGTCAAGCCGTGGAGCATTTGGTTCGTTCACCATGACGGATCCGAGCCTGAAAAGGTGTTAGAACTACGCCGAAAGGCTGGAGATAGGCAACTAGTGGTCGCTTCAACCATCCCAGATGGAGACAAGGAGCGAGGGGATGAGCCATGGAAGGCTTGGCTGTGCGAAGGCATGACCTGCAAGCCAGCTACGACCGATGAAAGCGATCTCAGTTGGAAGTAATTCGGTACAACGTTCCGTGTCCATATTCAGCGTAGTAAAGGTCTCCGTCGGGATGGAAACGAAGTGCGAGCGGAGTCGAAAGGCCCTGCATGATGATAGTCACTTCACCTCGCCATCCTTGAGGAGAATCAGGGTCGGCAATCAGGTCAACCCGAGCAATCTCTTGGCCAACTGGAATAATCGCATTCCACGACCCAAAGATGCTGACGTAAACGGTGGTTTCTGTGCCGGGTAAACTCGAATTGAGTGGCCGCCAATCAACTGCATTGGCCGAAGAATGAGGGATAAATTCGGCCACAGGACCAAGCGTTCCAGCAGGAATCGGGTCCTCAGGAGTATCATCAGGCCAGCCGTATGCAGCTCCCTCAACTAGCAAATTGAGTTCCTCGGGCGGGTGGCTACCCTCCCAATCACGACCATTGTCGGTGAATAGGTAACCCACTCCGGGAACCCAAGTTCCGTCATAGGAATTTCTCACCCCGGAAGCGATGACCTCATGCTCGCCACTCCACGGGTTGACCCGAAGCAGGGCGGCGTTGCGCGTATCTTCTTCCTCACAAATATTGCAAGTTGAGCCGCTGTGCCAAATTAGCGAGCCATTGCCGTCTGACATCACAGAATTAGTCTGATGGTTGCCGTTTGGAATCCCTGAAACTATTACAGTAGGATCTGCCAAATCCCACTGGTCTGGCGTGCTATCTGCTGTGATGTCCCAGGCGAGCAATCGCCCGGTTTCAGAGATGAAAATCCGGCGACTGCCATTGTCTGAATCGGTCCAATCCAGAACACCATGCGGACTATTCAAGCCCTCGACAATAGTCAGAACATCTGCGAAGGTTCCATCCTCAAGCAGTTGTAATCCGAGTAGTGAGCCACCTCGGTCACAAACCAGCAACCAAGTCTCATCAATCCAATGCAAACAGGACGGTGAGCCAAGCCCAGAAGCGACTAATTCTACCTCATGGCCTTCCAAAGTAAGTTCCGGTTCGGATTCAAACATATATGGCCAGAAATATCGGAGAGTCATCGCTGAAATCATCAGCAATACCACGATGCTCGCTCCAATCGCTATCCGAACTGGCAACGAGCGGCCACCCTCGGAGTCGGAAGATAGCTCAGCACCCTCCGACATGGTGCAAGCATAGCGACCGGATTCATCATGGTGACGGAATTACTCTCTCGGAAATCTCCACATCATGAGACCACAGCATTGAGAAGGCGGAGCATGCCGCCGCCAAATGAGAATCATGGCCAAGCAAACATCACAAAATTCGGATGAACCAGAAATAATTGGCGGCGTCCAACAAAAAAAAGCACCTGAGGCAGTTGTTGAAGGTAACCCCACGCTATACTGTTTTGAGACCTGCCCATTCTGCTGGAAGGTGCGCAGTCTACTGAAATTGCGCGGAATCAACTACTCAAAAGTTGAAGTTGACCCAATGAAAAAGAAGGAGTTAGCTTTCTCGGATTGGAAGGCAGTTCCGGTATTTGTTGACGCGGACGGAACGCAAGTTTACGATTCAAATGACATTCTTCACTACATCAATGAAAATCTCAGTGACGATGCTGAATCCCAATTTCCCACCCCATTCCCCACACCCGGCCAAGATGCAGCCCAAGATGAGTGGATGGATTTCTCAAATGACCACCTCGGCAAGTCAATTGTCCCGGTGATTTACCGGTCCTACCGTTCTAGCCTCGCTGCGCTTGACTACGTCACTAAGGTGGAAAATTTCGGTTCGTGGCAGGCATTCAAGGCCAAGTGGATTGGTGCGATTGTGATGCGACTGGTTGCTCGGAGCAGATCGAAAAGTTTTGACGTGTCACCTGAGGAGAATCTGCAACAGAAACTAAACTCGCTCGCCGGCGGAATGTCAAGCGACTTTTTCGGAGGGAAATCACCCAATGGCGCAGACCATGCTAATTACGGAATTCTACGCGCGATGCAAGGTCTGCGCGGATTTGATATCGTGCAATCTCATGATTCGATTTGGCCGTGGTATCAGCGGATGCAGTCGGTTTGCGGCGAGTGAGCGGCGAGTGAACAGCAATTTTCCCATCTAACCAACGCTGAGATGGTGTTTTCCGCAAACACCCTGTCGCCACCACCATGCATCCAAGCATCAACGTCCTCGGTGGCGAACTGCTGACCTGCTCCTCGGACCCCTTGACCGGATGGTATCGGGACGGTTGTTGCAATACCGACGAGCGCGACCGCGGTCTACATGTGGTATGCTGTATTTTGACCGAGGACTTCCTTGAATTCGCCAAGCAACAGGGCAATGATCTGATTACTCCCGCTACGGGGCACGGCTTTCCCGGCCTGAAACCCGGCGAAAGATGGTGCGTATGCGCGCAGACTTGGCTGGATGCAGCCAATGCCGGGGTTGCCTGTCCGGTTGATTTGCAAGCGACCCATGAGGAAGCGTTGCAGATAATTCCAATTGACCTGCTCGAGGCTCATTCCGAATAGAAATAAGTCAACAATTGGATTCGTAAGCACCGAGGTCTGGTGTTGCGTCTCGCGTACAACCATCTCTGTCCATCACCACTCCGAGGCAATCTGCAGGACGTCGCCTGCCGCAAGGGAAAGCAGGGCTAGCGAGATGTCATTGAATGGCCCTATGCCACCCACTTCGCCGGCGCAATCCGGCTGCAATCCATTGCCGGCGAGGTTGCAATCGCCGTTCAGAAAATGGGTGACATCTGCATCAGGTGGTGAAGGCGGAGGTGGCTGGTCATCATCACAGCCAACAATATGGCCAGCACACCCACTGAGCCCCAACGCATGCTTCGGGATGGGTCCTAACACATCTATTCCACCGCTGTTGTGCAAAAAATCCGAGCGTGGCTTGAAAGCAGGTTGGCTACCCCGAATGGTCGGAGATAGAGGCATGGTGCTGGATATTGCCGCAATTCGCGCTGATTTCCCAATTCTTGCGCGCGAGGTGGCCGGTGGCAAGAAACTGGTCTATCTTGACAATGCTGCAACCACCCAAAAACCCCGCCAAGTCATTGATGCAATGAGCTACTTTTACGAGAATTGCAACTCAAATGTTCACCGCGCCGTCCACACTTTGGCTGTTGAAGCGACCGAACAATACGAGGCTGCGCGGGATTCAATCGCAGACTGGTTCGGCGCGAAACGAGAAAATATGGTTTTCACCGCTGGCACCACCGAGGCGATTAATCTGGTCGCTTGGGGTTGGGCGAGGGAAAACCTTGGCGAAGGAGACGTGATTTTACTCACCGAGATGGAGCATCATGCTGATATCGTGCCATGGCAACTTCTAGGTGAAGAGAAAGGCATAGAAATCCGCTATATACCAATCAATACAGAGGATGGTACACTGGATATGGGCGCCTTTGATGCTACGATTGAAGAGGTAAGTTTGGTCTGTGTTGTCCACACCTCAAATGTTCTCGGCACTCGGAATCCGATTGAGCGAATCATCTCCGATGCTCATGCACGCGGACGCGGAGGGGCAGGCGCGAAAGTGCTGATTGATTGCGCACAAGGAGCACCTCACCACCGCATCAATTTTGCAACTCTTGGCGCAGAATTCGTCGCGATATCGGGACACAAAATGTGTGGGCCGACCGGAATCGGCTGCCTGCTGGTCGATGAAGATACTCTAACCGAGATGGTGCCGTTCATCAGCGGTGGTGACATGATTGAGGAAGTTCATCTCACTCATTCAACTTTCCAAACCGGCCCACAGAAATTTGAGGCTGGCACCCCGAAGATTGCAGAAGCGATTGGCTGGGGTGCAGCAATTAACTGGCTCTCTCAGTTCGATATGACTGAAATCCACGCTCATTGCAGAGGGCTTGGCCGGTGGACTGCGGAGCAAATTCGTGGAATTGAAGGCATGACTGTTCACGGTGAACACGATAGTGATTCAGGCAGCGGAGTCGTTTCATTCCTCCACGATAGCCTCCACTCCGAAGACCTAGCGCGGCTGATGGATGCAGGTGGATTTGCCATGCGAACCGGGCATCATTGCGCACAGCCGCTGCTCCGCGCATTTGGAGTCACCAGCAGCAACCGCGTCTCATTCTATCTTTACAACACACGCGAGGAGGCGGAGGCATTTATTGAGCATCTTCGTGATGTTGTCACAAGATTTTCTTGAGGTGAAAACATGGCTTGGGGACCGGGAAATTGGCCAGATGGCCTGCAAGAAGCGATTGACGAATTTTCCGATGTTTTTGATGCTATGGAACGCTATGAGATGCTATTTGATTGGGCAAGTAAGGCCGATATTCTGACCTCTAAAGGATGGACTGAGGCCAACCGAATTCATGGATGCCAGTCCGAGGCGCACATTGAATGCGAGTTAGATAACTCGGGTGGATTCCGAATGAGGGGTGGCGCGGATGCACAGATTGTGCAGGGTCTGATGGCGATAACTTGCTTGGCGGTGAATGGCTTGCCGCCGGCGCAGGTAGTCACTTTCTCGCCGGCCTTCATTGAGGAGATGGGGCTGAAGGCAAGTTTGACACCAAGCCGCTCCAATGGCTTCCTCAACATGTTTGAAAGAGTCAGAACCGAGGCGGCCCGATTAATCAGTGAAAATGGAGGAGAATGAAATGTCAGTAGAAGAAAATGCAGTATTGGAATCACTACAGGAAGTGCAAGACCCCGAAATGGAAATCAGCATCGTCGAGTTGGGTTTGATTTACGGCGTCCGATTCGAGGAACGAGAAGGCAAAACCCATTGCGAGGTGAACATGACTTTGACCAGTCCCGGATGCCCTGTCGCACCCGAAATCATGGCCGCAGCACACCGAGCCGCCCTTTCCACCGAAGGTGTCGATTCTGTTCACATCAATCTGGTCTGGTCCCCACGCTGGGACCCACGAACCCACGCATCCGAGGACGCATTGATGGACATGGGTATCTTTTGAAGCTGGACAAAAGGGGGGGACAAATGGAAAAAATAAATTTGAAGGAGAAAATGTCCAAATTTTCAGACCATTGGGCCCCAAAAATAATCGCAGAGATGAACGATTATCAGTTCAAATTGGTCAAAATAAAGGGCGATTTTGTTTGGCATAATCATGCGGATACCGATGAAGTGTTCATCGTGATTGAAGGTAAGATGAAGATTGAGTTTGAGAATGAGACTGTAGAATTGAATGAGGGTGATATGTATGTGGTTCCGAAAGGGATTCAACACAAGCCTTGTGCTGAAACCGAATGCAAAATCATGCTTGTTGAACCCCGTGGAGTCGTGAATACAGGCAACACAGAGGGTGAATTAACCGCATCAAATGATGTTTGGATATAGACCGCTCTTGACTAGGTCTTTTAGCACTATTTTATTCGTGAATAAGCAGAAATACTACTCCTGATGTTTCGCTTCTATGGCGACGATATACGACAAAGCGGTTTGGCAATTATTGCTTGATTTCGCAAATGAAAACTTAACCGAAGCCAATTCAACTTTTCATTTCTCAGAAGCAGTTTCTTGGTTTGGAGAAAAATATCCGCTGATAAAAAATGCAACAATCCGAGCACATCTCGTCAAAATGTCAACCAATGCTCGCGGACGCGTTGGGTGGAAGCCTCGTCCGCATCATAATGCATTTTTTGCTCTCGGCAAGGCTAGATACCGACGCTACGATTCTGCGCATGACCCGCCGCCAATAATGCATCAGGACAGCCCGGCGATTTTGTCTGAACATGATTCAATCGCCGATGATTATAGCGATGAAGACGGTGACCGGATCCACACAACCGAGTTCGCATATGAGCGGGATTTGCAGAATTTCTTGGTGAAGAATCTGAATTTAATTGAAGACGGGCTCAAGTTGTATGAGGACGAAGGAATCACTGGCGTGGAATACCCTGTTGGTGGCAGACGAATAGACATCTTGGCGGTTGACCGCGAGGGTGCTCTTGTCGTCATTGAGTTGAAAGTGAGTAAAGGCCATGACCGGGTCGTCGGGCAAATATTGCGCTATTTAGGCTGGATTAAACAGAATTTGGCGGAAGATGGCCAGCATGTTCGCGGCATCATCATAGCTAAGGAAATTAGCGACGATTTACAGTTGGCTTGCTCGATGACCAACGATATTTCTCTGCGAGAATATTCTATTTCATTCGCCCTGAACCAAGTAAATTAGTGGGCTATTTTAGGATTGGAGTTCACTTGCTCGGACTGTATTCGACATCAGCATCGCGATTGTCATCGGCCCTACGCCCCCGGGAACTGGTGAAAGTGCTCCGGCCACTTCTGCAACTTCCGGATGAACATCGCCAGCAAGTCGGGTACCTGATTCTCTGCTTTCATCGTCAATTCTGTTCACGCCCACATCAATAACGGCCGCACCCGGCTTGACCCAATTCTCCCGAACCATTTCCGCTCGTCCAACCGCTGCGATGAGAATGTCTGCCTCGCGGCAAACTTCTGCTAGGTTTTGAGTGCGTGAATGGGCAATTGTCACCGTTGCATCCGCTCCTTTTTGGGCGAGCAGCAAGGCCATCGGCATTCCTACTATACGCGAGCGGCCGAGTACTACTGCTCGGGCACCACTGATTTTGACACCGGCGAATTCAAGCATCTGCATCACGCCGGCGGGAGTGCAAGGCAATAATCCGCTAACATCGCCCTGCACTAAACGGCCAAGATTAGCAGCGTTGAATCCATCAACGTCTTTTGCTGGGTCAATCAGGTCGGTGATGCTGACCTCATCCATGCCATCAGGCAACGGGGATTGAACTAGAATCCCATTGACATCGGGGTCTGAGTTGAGATTTGAAACTGTGGCAGAAACTTCCTCAACAGTGCAATCAGAAGAAAGGTCTACCCGCGTACTTTGGATTCCTAGCCTCTCACAGGCGCGCTCTTTGGCAGCGACATACACCTGGCTGGCAGGGTCATCTCCCACGATAACGACAGCCAAGTGAGGCACCACACCATCGGCTGACAGTGCTGCGATTCGGGAGGTAAGTCCGGCCTCAACTTCGGCTCCACACGCTGCCCCATCTATGCTACGAGCGGTCATGTCTCTCAGGCCATTGGGGCCGCATTAGACACTTGAGGCGTTCGGCGAGTTGAAGTGGGGTCCACTATTCGGAGGCTTGTCGCCACTGTGGCCAAGCTGGTAAGGCACTGGATTTGTAATCCAGCGATCGGGGGTTCAAATCCCTCCGGTGGCTCCAATAAAAATCGCTCAAAACCGGAGGGATTTGAACCACATACCTTACTCCAGTATCAGTCATCTTCGGGTGGCTCCAACAATAATCCTAAGCATCCCAAAAAAAACCACGAATAAACTTGACAAGTCAAACAAAACCCCTCTCAACCAAGCGATTTATTGAAAGTCTCAACGTCTTTGGCAGTTACATGTCCGCCCCGCCTGCGGACGTTGTCGCTGGCGCTGCGGCTCGTCCACGCTTTTCACTTGAGGAACTTTGTGAAACGTTGCTAACCGATGAGAGCCGCCTCAAATCCGGTCGCGACAGCATCTTTGCCTGCTGGGCCCGATATCAGGCTGCGGTAGCAAGTGGACAGGACGCGATTAACGGCACGGTAGGAAGCCTGCTCGACAACGACGGTGCCCTTGCGGTGAATCCCACGGTTTTGAAAACCTTGCGAGAACAGGCAGACCACGAATTATCTGCCTATGCACCCTTGCCCGGACTCCCCCACTTCCGCCTGATGGTTCGCCGATTAGCACTTGGAGACGGCTTGTCAATCATGCAGCATCACGGTATTCACTCTGAGGCAATCATTACGCCGGGCGGAACTGGTGCGCTGTATCTCTCCGCCCGTAATCTACTGAGTCAAAACGATGCTCTGCTACTTCGCGACCGACATTGGAGTCCATACCAGACTATTGCTGAGGAATGCGGACTTGGACTTGCGACTTGGCCGCTTATTCCGAATAATGGTTCGCAGCACCATCAAGTTGATGTTGAATCGCTGCGTTGCGTTTTGCAAGATTTAGCCAAATCACAAGAAAGAATTCTCTCTTGGATAAACGATCCCGCCCACAACCCTACCGGAATGTCTCTTGATTCTGAGGGCCGCTCGCTGGTTTTGTCCACCTTCGCAGAGCAAGCCCGCAAAGACCCAAAAATTGGCGTCACGTTATTCGTTGACGGAGCATATGCCGCTTACGCGAGTGAGCATCATGGTTGGGGAGACACAATTGCACAATTTTCAGCCAATGAGGAATGGCCGGCAAACCTGCTGATTTGTTACGGGTTCTCCGCTTCCAAAGCCTACACTTTGTATGGTCAACGCTGTGGTGCGTTAGTAATGTTACACCCAAGTCAGCCTTTCCTTGACAAGTTGCTTGAAGTGATGCTTCACACAGGTCGAGGCACTTGGTCGGGTGCTACTAGACTGCCCCAAGCAACCGTTCACACCATTCATACCAATGCTGAAAAATATGGCGAGTGGGAGGCTGAAAAGGACCGATTGAAGGCACTTTTGGACCGGCGACGCGAAGCATTCAACGCGCGTTGCGAGGAGCATGGAGTGCCGTTGTTTCCAAATCACGACGGTTATTTCGCATTCTTGCCGCTCGAGGAATCGGGTCCGGTAGCAGAAGCGGCTGAGGAAATGGGACTGTACTTGGTTCCACTCGATGGAGGAATCCGAATTGGAATTTGCTCTATAGCCGAGGACCAAATTGAACGCGCTGCCGATATTTTGGCTGATGCATGGCGGCAGTGCGCTTGAGCGAGGGGGGATTTGATGCAACATATGCGAACAAATCTGTTCATCGGCGCGTGGATTTGCATTTTTCTCGCAGTCGCTTTGGTCTTCGGTCTGCCGGGGATTGTTGGAATCACTATCGCGGTACCAATCGCGATTGCCGGCTCATTGATGCTAATTTTAGCATTCGTGACTCCAGCCGAGGAAGTGGGGCTAAGCCCAGAGGAAATAGCCAATTGGGCACCAGAGGCCGAGAAGATGCCACGGGGGGTTGGAGACTCGGTGATGTATCGGGTTGACACCACCATAGATTCGCCAATACGGAGCAGCATTCTGTGCGGAGGATGCGGCCACTTGCAATGGGTAGACGGAGCAAGACCTGATCAATGGGACTGTCCGGGCTGCGGTCTGACTCTATGGGACACTAGCGAAGAAGAATGATGCTTGTGAGTCTAAGCAGAAATTGACTTCTGCGTGGGAATATGGTCGGGCACACCCCACCCTATGCTCGGGGCTATTTCAAGCAATGGCTACCCTCTGGCAATAGTTCGATGATCTGGTCATCACGAGAACAGAAATCAAGGGCTTGCGGAGGAATCCGATGGCATCGGACGAGGAGCCTCTGGGCGAACTCAAATTTTCCGAATGGATTGCTGAACATGGCAATGAGTTCGGTAAGAGATACCAGAACGACCTGAAGGAGTGGAAGTATCGTTTTGATTAGGGTTATTGGGACTGCGCGTATCCCACAAGAGCACCCACGGCAATAATTACAATCCATTTCAAGAGAGTAGGAAATGCGCTAATCATTGCCTGTTTCCACCCCAACCTCTCAACTTTTTCATCAAACCAAATTATTATTTTATAGATGAGTAAGGCCGGTACAATGTAAACACCCATCAACAAGAAACCAAGAATAGGATCGCCCCATTCAGATAATGAGGTAAATACAAAGACGCCAATTGCACCCACAGCCAACAAAGTTACTGCGATTTTTGTGTGAATCGGGCGCTCTTGCCCCAAGTACTCTTCCACTATCTTTCGAAAACCGTATAACAGAGCCAAGATAATTACCAAAGTAGGCAGGATGCACAATACCGCCTCCACACTTGGGTAATATACAAACAGACATATCGCCGCAATTGATAACAATGCCAGCAGAATTTTCCAATAAAACGACCATTTTTTCCCGTTAGAGGAATGTTTGAAAACATCAATATATTCTAATTTGTCCTCATTGATATTAACTTGTTCAATACGTGGAGATGTAGGATTCTGGATATCAATCGTGGAATGTTGTGATTGGAACGGATTCCTAAATTCGGGTGTATGTTTCGTTTCAGATTCGACGGGGATCCATTTTGTCCCTGTCCACGTTTGCGAACCATCTGGGCTCAATATTGGCCCTTCCATGTTTATCCATCAAATGCCACATTATTTCATGATTGATGTCATAGGACCCGAATCTTTCCGCTACAAGGATTATACCTTCGATTCAAAATCACTGACTGATTCAGTCGACCCCCACCCTGTGCTCGGGGCTATTTGAACCATCCATTTTCTGCTAGGTTAAGCACAAATGCTACTACAATATCCGGAATATATGTCCGATGGTAGTCCAATTAGTTTCATGGTACAGAAAAATAGTGTAATAACGGGTTCAGATTTGGTTGCTCAAACAAAACCCAAGAAAAGTTTCTGGGGAAAAGAAACTCCCGCACCATTGGTGTTTTCTCTTTACATTACAAATTCGGTTCTAACAACTGAACAAAACATTTGTGCATAGCCCACCCCATCCTCTGAATCAATACGGTGAGAGATGGACCCCAATCGGGCGTTACTTCGGCAATCGTCAAGTGGGCTATTCGCCTCGGCAGCAACAGGGATGCTCATGGAGATGTCCAACAACGAGCGCAGGTTGCTCTCTGCGCTTCAATCCGAGATGGACCGCGAGTGGAATCTCTCTGCGTTACTCACCACTTGTGAATGGAGCGATCAAGCTCATGTTGCAGGAGCAGGCTTGAGTTTAGCCGAGAAGGGGCTGGTGCAGATTGATGAGAGAAAATCCACGGTTTTTTCGCTTGGACCAGAAGGTGAAGCCGCTCATCAGGACGGATTGTTGGAGAAGAGGCTGTGGAATTGGCTTGCATCACAAGACGATGGCGGCCGCTCAATGCGCGACTTGCAGGCTAGCGGAGTTGCTGCCAAACACGAATACGGTCCCGGCGTCGGTCTGCTGAAGGGACTTGGCTGCGAACTTATTCAAGGCTCATTTGAACTTCCAGATGATAGCAAAGCGGCCGAATCAGCAATCGAAGCAAGGACCGCCTTTGTTGCAGCCTGTGCAGAGGGTGCGAATGCTGAGGACCTTGACGCTGAAATGCTAGCAATGTTTCAGAAGCGCAAAGGTCTGATTGAACCAACCGAATCGGTTTCTCGAACTTGGTCGCTAACTATGGATGGCCGGGCGTTGACCTCGGACGAACTGTCAGAACGAATGCAGGTTGTTGAAATCACTCCCGATTTTTTGCAAGGCGAAGATTGGCGAGGTGCCGACTTCAAGGCGTATGATGTCAATTTGGAGGCTCCGACTCCAGCCGGCGGTCGATCTCATCCGATGCAGGCATTAATCGAGCGAATTCGTAGCATATTCCTCGAGATGGGATTTGACGAAATTGAAGGTGACTTCGTTACCACTGCGGGATGGAATATGGACGCGTTATTCATCCCACAAGACCACCCAGCAAGAGAGATGCAAGACACATTTTACCTAAGTAATCCTAGCAGTATCAGCATTGATGAAAAGCACCTGCAAGACTGGGCAGAAATCCACGAACACGGCGGAGAAACGGGTAGCACAGGATGGGGTGGCCAATACTCCAAAGATGAATCGCAAAAAGGCCTACTCCGAACCCATACTACAGTGAATACAGTACGCTATCTCGCTGAAACACCCGATGAGCCGTGCCGGGTTTTTGGCATTGGGAGGGTGTTCAGAAAGGAGAGTATTGACAGGACACATTTGCCTGAGTTTCACCAAATTGAGGGCATCATCATGGAGCCCGGAGCCAGCCTGCCGATGCTGGTTACGACTCTCAAGACATTCTACGAAAAAATGGGCTATCCAGAGGTTCGGGTTCGCCCAGCCTATTTCCCCTATACCGAGCCGAGCCTTGAGGTTGAAGTGAAGTGGCGAGGGCAATGGCTTGAGTTGGGTGGTGCTGGGATTTTCCGTCCTGAGGTTACTGAGCCGCTAGGATGCAAGTGGCCGGTATGCGCGTGGGGCATGGGACTTGAGCGACTGGCGATGTTGGTGCTTGGGCTCGATGACATTCGTCAGTTGTACATCTCTGACCTCGAATGGTTACGAGACCAGCCGCTGCTCTGACTATTCCTCTTCATCACTTGAAGATCGATTCCACACCTGCACGGCGATCATACTGGAAAGCACGACGCCAGCGATGATGGCGATAAGCAGATTCAGAGGGATGAGGCCAGCGAGCACGACGCGATAGAGAACGGTCGGATTATCATTGAACACGGTCACATAGAGGTAGCCATCCGCGCCTTGACCCCACGAGGTGATGCGTGGGAGCTTACCTACCAATTCGTCAGAGATGATCTCATCATTCTCATCGATCTCGACCATGTGGATGAAATCACCATAGAAATCACCGTAGGGCATCTTGCCATCCAGATGTCCATCATAGCGATCCGGCCCGGTCGGCAGATATTCACGCCCGACCCAGATGGATGAGGCCCCGAAATCGTGCACGTACGTAAGCAGGGGCTCAGAGAAGCCGCTGCAGTTCACCGTGCACGGCCCCTCCACGTCCGACCAGCCGAAGTTCATGCCCGGCTCAGTGATGAGGTTGATCTCCTCGAATGAGTGCCAACCGACATCGCCGACCCAGAGGCGACCTCTAGAATCAAACGACGCCGTCCATGGTGAGCGAACACCCGAGGCATAGATGTCCGGATCATGGTCGGGCACTCCGATGAATGGGTTACCCGCAGAGGGCTCGTGTCCGCTGCCACCTGAATCGCGGTTGGGCACGATTCGGATCACACTGCCGAGCGGATTGCTCAGGTTCTGCGCATTATCGTCGATGTGCTTGTCGCCGATCGGCGCCCACAGATTTCCCTCAGCATCCATGTTGAGCGTGCCAATCGAATGCCAGGGACGAACAGCCCGGATGTCGCCGGTCAGGAATATCTCCGCCTTGCTCGCTGCGACACTGTCGTAATCTTGGCCATCGAAATGGTACCTATAGATACCCATCTCATGCAGGCTCGGACAGTAGGAGAAGTAGATCAGACCATTGTCATCATAATCGACATCGAACACGATCGAGACCGCGCACTGCCTCCCGAACACGAGGCCGCTCAACTCGAAACCGCCTAAGCGCGTGATGCTGCGGTCGCGAACAATCTCGTAATGGGAGACCTCGCCATACTGGTTCACGGTCAGGAACTCATCGCTGTCGGGCAGGAACTCGAACCCTGTGACCTCATGCGAGTCCGTACCCAGCTTCATGGCCACGAAGCCGAGTCGATAATCGGCTTCGGAAGCCGCACTGATGCTCGGGATTACCATCGAAGAGGTCAGGACGAGGACGAGGAAGACGCTGACTCTGGCGCGGTTGACCTGACGCATAATCACAACTCATGGAATGAATACTTGGTTCTTTGTAGTCACAAAAGTGCCGGCGGCCATGTGTGAACAGGCACCGGCACCGCTGAATCAAGCGTCCATCCAATCAGAATCGAATCCGACGAGGGGTATGGACGCTGGGGGATTTGAACCCCCGGCCGCCTGGTTGCAAACCAGGTACTCTTCCAAGCTGAGTTAAGCGCCCGTGAAGCCGGCGACCGGCGGGTCCGATTTGACCCCTTCGGCGGTAAATC
>Ga0066376_10000284_pt1 | contig 46000 bp, 37 predicted proteins | sample Knorr_S15_td_Bot_FD_77009 | JGI IMG/M metagenome (GOLD analysis project Ga0066376, IMG submission 77009) | Marine microbial communities from Southern Atlantic Ocean transect - Knorr_S15_td_Bottom_ad_5009_LV_A | ecosystem: Environmental > Aquatic > Marine > Oceanic | place: Southern Atlantic... | reverse complement strand
GTTCGCTACGAGGCAGACCCCTACACGGTAGCGTCAAAAATAAAGAATATGTGCGCTAGCGTGAGTTCGTCGAATCAAGAGGTTGAGAATTTGTTACGGAGCCAATGCGCTCACGGCATTGGCCACGGGTTGGTTGCGCATGATTTCTTGCCGGTAGATGAAGCCTTAGTCGCTTGCCGCGGTATTGATTATGAAGGCAGGTGCATGGGCGGAGCCATAATGGAGCATATAGAGCAGTACCTTTCGCTTGAAGAAGATAAGCTCAAAGAAATCTTGCCCGAAATATGCAAGCCGTTTTTAGAGTTAGATGATCCTGCCGCAGTATTTATGTGCGCGAATAACATTGGCATAGCGCTTATGTGGTACACAAAACACGATTTGACATTCAGTAAAAAGCTTTGCGAAGAACTCGAAACCCCCGAGTATATACAAGCATGCAAAATTAGCGCGGAGGAAGGGGGCGTCATTAATCTTACGGATTAAAGATTGGGATGTTTTATGAAAAAACTTATTCTTATATTCCTATTAATTTTGGCTGCTATTTTGCTTTTTCTGTATGCGTCTTATGATTCTGGCAAAAATGATTTAGAAGGACGGCTTGCAAAATGGGAGGTGGGTATCAATGCTATGGGGATTATGCTTACGGATTTTTCCGAAAGCAGCATGGGGGGATTGGTAAAAGAGACGCTTGAGGCCAAGTCTGACTCGGCTTCTTCAGGAGGCGAGGATGTAATTTTACAAATGACAAAAGTAACTTCTGCCGCGACGCAAAAATATATAGATGATAAGAAATTTCTTCTGGAGTCGTTGTTTTTGCCGACTACCTCTCCATATCCCGGGGTTATCACAAACATTCGAGAGTGCCCGGAAGGATTTAAACCCAAAATGCAGGAAGTGCAAGATGGTGCAATATACGTGCTTCTTGCCGGGAGCCGGTTCAACTACGGAGTGTGCGCGCAAGATCTTGTAGAATATTACTCGGCCTACGGCATCTTTGACTGCAAGGAAAAAGGTATTTTCGAAGTTCGTGTATTCTCCAAGACAGACGAAGCGCCACAAAATATTGCTCAATCGTTTGAATGTTAAAGTGCGCGCTTTATTTATCAAAATTTTAGAATAATGCAGTGATTTTATGAATGTAAAGTTCATATCCTTATTTTTTTTAATTTTACTTTTGGCATTCGGCTATTTTGCGGCGAGGAATCAAGGCGAGTCGTCATCCGGCGAGTTGAAACTATATTGGTTTATTCCGGACGGATTTCGGGCCGAGCCGGATTTGTTTAATATATATCAGTGGGCCGAGGAGGGAAAACTGCCAAATATTAAAAAGCTAATGGATGGCGGATCCTACGGATACTCTATTCCCGACTACCCATCTCATACTCCTGTTAATTTCGCAACTCTGATGACGGGGTCGCACCCCAAAACCCATAAGGTGTCCGACGGGCCAATGCGCCTCGAGGGATATCCACTCGAGATCGTTCCTATATCCGGATTTAAGTCCACCGCAAAGAAGGTCCCGCCAATGTGGTTTACTTTGGAGAGAAATAATCTTTACTCCTTATTGCTTTCAATGCCCGGTTCAACCCCCCCAGAACTGTCGGAGGGCATTACAATAAGAGGAAGATGGGGTGGATGGGGAGCAGATTTTAGTGCTATTAATTTCCAGGAAAGTTCACTAGAAATCCCCGGATCCGATAAACCAAGGGCTGCAAAACTTTTTTACTTTGGTGCGGATCTGCACAAAGAGACAGCGATGCAGGGAGCGTCCGGGTGGGATAACGCGCCTGTCTCGTACAGCGCGCCAAAAGACGCTATTTTAGAAGGGTGGGACAAAAATATATATATTTATATCTACGATAGTACAGATGACAAGATAACGAACTACGATTCAGTCGCATTTTCGCATGACAAAAAATCAGTTACGACAACCTTAAAAGAAGGGGAGTGGAGCGGTTGGCTTCCCGTAACTCTCAAATGGCAGACAAGGAACGACTACAACACATATACGCCCAAAAAGTCGGAGCTGGAGAGAATATATACGGCAGTTGACATTGATACGGAAATTAAAATAAAGCTCATAAAACTGGAAGATAGCGGTTCTTTCCGCATAAGATTTTTATACAACAATCTTAACAAATATATAACAAAGCCGGGGTCAGTCGCCCGGGAGCTTTCGGACGGAGTAGGCCCCATGGTTGATTTTGTCGATAACTTTCCTCCCCAGCTTATTTACTTCCCCGAGGATAAGAGTACGTTTTTGGAAGAAGCGGAAATGTCGCTTGACTGGCATAGGGATGCCGTATCGTTTTTGGTTGATACGTATAAACCCGAAGCAGTGTTTCACAATATATATACTCCAAACCAAATGCTTACCTCCCGCTGGTGGCTTGGGTATATCGACCCAAAAAGTAAAAGATATGGCGATGTTTCCGACGAAGAAAGGGACAAGCTCTGGTCTGAAGTGAAGTGGATGTACAAAAAAATCGATGATATTGTCGGTGAGATTATGGATTCGGCAGACGAAAATACTATCGTCGTATTTTCGTCTGATCATGGAGCGGCACCGCTCAACAAAGAGGTGCGCATTAATAATCTTTTCGCAAAGCACGGTCTCCTAAAATATAAAGTAAGCTACGACACTCGTATACCCGAAATTGACTGGGATAAAACCACGGCGGTTTTTTTGAGAATGGATAATATATATATTGACCCCAAAGGACTTGGAGGCAATTGGAAAAGAGCTAAGGGAGAGGGTTACGAGGAATTACGTAATAAGGTCATAGGTATTTTGGAAGACCTCAAAGACGAGGACGGCACAAGTCCGGTGTCTCTCGTAGCAAAATGGGAAGATGTAGAGGATTATCTCAATCTTCCAAAAGAAAGGGTGGGGGATCTCATAATCGCAAATAAAGCGGGGTATCATTGGGATGAGGAAATTACAGAAGATGGGGAAATTTTTTCGGTACCCTTAAAGTCGGGGTATAAGCAAGCGATTTTGCCCAAAAACGAAAAATCGGTCTGGACCCCGTTCATAATATCAGGCCCCGGCATCAAGAAGGGTTACAAAATGGAAGAGCCAATACATCACATAGACCAGCACCCGACAATCATGAAGTTGTTGGGCCAAGACATCCCTAATTTTGTTGAGGGCGAGGTGTTGCTGGATATTTTCAAAAATTAAAAATCGCCCCGGCTATTGTCGGGGCGATAGCATATCTTCGATATGCGCTTTTAAGTCCAGAAATTCTGGCGTTCTACGGTCCCCGTACGTGCGGTGATCCGGCAGGGGAACGGAAATCATTTCTCGTATAGCAGCCGGGCGATGACTCAATACCATTACTCGGTCAGAGAGATAAATCGCCTCTTCGATGTCATGTGTTACAAGGAGCGTCGTTGGCTTTGTGGAGCTCCATAAGCGCAATAGTTCATCCTGGAGCGTTTTGCGCGATTGGGCGTCCAGCGCCCCGAAAGGTTCATCCATGAGCATAACCGCGGGTTCCACTGCCAAGGCCCGGGCGAGCGCCAGCCGCTGTTTCATTCCGCCGGATAACTGGTGGGGGTACTGCTCTGCCCACGCGCCTAGACCCACCATATTTAGGTAATCTTGCGCTATGGCATATCGCTCTTTTTTGCGCACACCCTTGGCCTTTAAGCCAAAAGCTATGTTGTCCAGTGCACGCATCCACAAGAACAGGTTCTGTTCTTGGGAGATCATTACTCGCTGACTGTTTGGTTTTTGGACGGGTATGCCGTCCAGTAATATTTCCCCCTCTTGTTTGGGGATGAAGGCGGCAATTAGATTCAGAAAGGTTGTCTTGCCGCATCCGCTTGGTCCGATTATGCCCAATACTTCGCCTGGATTTACCTCAAAAGTTAAGTCGTTTAAAACGCAGGATATGACGCGGGGGCGAGCACTGTTGGTCAAGAAAGTATAAGAGAGATTGGTAACTTCGAGTTTTCCGGTCATAACACACACTCCCTAGCCCTGTTGTGTCCCCATGGTCTTTGCGGACCAAGGGATCAAACGTTTTTCTGCCCAGTAGGATGCCGTATTCATGGCAAGCCCAATCAATCCTATTGTCATCATTTCCGCAAGGACATTATCATATTCGAGGTATAGCGCGTATGTGGGTATCATGTATCCGAGCCCCGATTGTGATCCTACAAGCTCCGCGGCTATTATGCTTGTCCATGCAAGGCCGAGGCCTATGCGCAGGCCGGTCATAATCTGCGGCAAAGCCGCAGGATACAAGACACTGATTATGATAATCCAATGACTTGCCCCAAGGGATCGCGCAGTATTAACATAGGAAACCGGTACCCTGGACACGCCTTCATAAGTATTTAGAATTATGGGGAATATCGCTCCGATAATTACAATGAAAACTGCCGGTTTATCACCAAGTCCGAACAGATAAATAGCTATTGTAATCCATGCAATAGGCGCTATGGCGCGGAAAAAATTTACCAACCCAAGCACCGAATCGGTAATTGTTTTGGTAAAAATATTCAGCAATACCCCTAGGGGTACGCCGATTGCAACGGCAACAGAAAATCCGATAGATACCCGTTTAACACTAGCCGACACGTCCCTAAGCAGTTCACCCGAAAGTAGCATATCTATCCAGGCGGGGAATACATCGCTTGGGGGCGGAAGAAGTATTTTGTTTATCATGCCGATAAAAACCGCCGCTTCCCACAATCCCAGCAAAACAAGGGCCAAAATCCACGGCCCGATAATTCTTAGTGCCATTTTTGACCCTCCTTTTATTTTGTTTTTAAAGAATATGATTCAAATTTCCCGGATCGTAGTATATTATCAAAAAAATACTTCCCTTACAATAAGGGGAGTATAAATTATTCCGCTTGCTGTTTAGTTGGTTACTTTTACCAATTCCGGATCGTAGCTCGCGGAGAGTTCTGCATGCGCCCTCTCCATGAGGCTTAGATCTATAAAATCGGTCATAACGACCGGGGTTCCGCATTTTTTCCGTAGGCAGACGAAATCAGATGCCTCCTGCATGACCTGCAGGTCATCCTCGTTAAAGAAGGGGCGTATGTCCCGGATGGATTGTGCTTTGATGTTTGGCTCCACCGAAGCCGCAATATCCAGCACCTCTAAGTCGAAGGGCAATCGACTTTCGTCCTTGAACCAGGAATTGGCTTGCTGTTGATGCGTGGCATACCAGTACCAACCTTGGTAAAATGCCTTCACGAATCTATAGGCGGCGTCCGGGTTATTTTCCATGAAGTCATTGCACATGACTACCACCGAGACAACATGGCCCACATAGAGTTCTCGGGCGTGGCCTTTGTATATGAAGTTTGATGCCGCGGCATCAAATCCGTAGATGGCATCAGCCGGCCAATCCTTCCCTTGTAAAATGATAGCGCCTTGCTCTGCCATTCCCAAGGTAATCCAGTCAATCGCAAGAGGATCTCCCCCGTCAGCTGTGACTCCCTTAGCGGTGATACGTTCGGCAGCGGCACCTGTCGGTCCAGCTGCACTTTTGACTTGAGACATGCTTTGGATTGGTGAGTCGAGGGGGACATAGACCTTTGTATTGTTATACATTAAGCGGCCTACAACTTTACAGCGGGCGCCTACAGTAAACGCTGCGGCTGCGGGTTGATCCGCAGTAAGGAATACATCCAGATCTCCTGCAATGGCTAATGGGTTGAGCTTCGGTCCATAGTCCACGCCCGAATACTCGGCTTCAAGGCCGTTCATTTTCATGATGTTGGTGTGTTGCCAGACCTTGACCAGCTGCCCCTGCGTCGCCCATTGCGTTTGCCAGCCGATGCGAATTTTATCGGGCTGGGGAGCGGTAGGTTCTTGTTGGGGTGTGCCGGCGTTTTCGCAAGCAGCAAAAAGAAAAACGCCCAGGGTAAGGGTAAGCGCCAGTAAAAGTATTCTGCCCATGGTCTCCCCACCTCCTTGTGGTGTAAAGGTTCTATAAAAGAATACTATTCTTAAGGATATTTGCTGTCAAGGGTATCTTGCGCCGCGAAATTGAGATTTATTTTAGCAATTTTTTCAGTATCCAGGGCGTAAACAAAAAGGCATGTACAATAAAAGCAATGCCAGGGGCAATAGCCGCCCGGGGGTCGTAAATAAGGAGAATGCCCGCGGCAATCGCAATATTTTTCATTGATGCCGAGAGTATTATCGCTGTCCTATCTGCGCTTGGCATGCGAGGCCAGAATACAAATCTCGCTCCCAAAATTAGTCCGAAGTCCTGTACGAAGAATATTAGAAGAAGCCACCCGAGTTCACTGTAACCTCCATATCCCAAATTGACTTTTTGCAAAGATACTCCAAACAATATAAATATAAGGAGGGACAGAAACACGAAGTTTAGTATCGGAGAGTTGTCGTATACAATTTTTGATATTTTGGCGAAAAAGGTCTTGATGGAAAATCCAAGAAGAAGTGGTAAGGGTATCAGGAGCAGCATGTCCTTTGCGAGCAGCATGGTCGGCATGGTAACGGTATCCCCAAGTAATAATTTCAGCATTATGGGTATCAGGAGCGGGGAGAGAATCATTGAAGAGACCAAAATACCAAAAGAAAGCTCGGTATTCCCCTTAAATAGGCGCGTAAAGAACGGGGCGACAATGGCTGCGGGAGTGAGAGCGGCAAATACCGCGCCATAAATATATTGGTCCGTTGTGAGAAGTATTTTAGAAAGCAAAAAAACAATTACCGGGACGATTAAATATATTATGCAATTTCCAAACAGTATCGCTATGGGTTTTTTTAAGATAATCTTCATCCGTGGCCAGTCGATGGTTATCCCGGTGACGACCATAAGGCAAAACAGAAAGAGAACAGCCAGGGGGTGGAGCTTTACGGCAGAATAGGGGAACAGCAAGGCGGCAACTATTGCAAGCGCAATGCCTATTCCGAAGTATTTTTTTACAATATTGTTTAGCATGACTTTTTCACAGTGAGTTGTTATTTCATTAAAGCGATGGTATAAATAGTATAATACGGGTAAATATATATAAAGACATAATAACACAAATATATAGTATATTCAGGGGACAGTGCTCGAGGAAGTCATAAAATAAAAGGGGAGTAGGGACTTATCTGATTATCTAAAAACTAGACAAACTTATTATAAGTATAATAAAATATTCGTATGCTAAATAAACTCAATTGGGATTCGGTCGGGAGGATATGCATCTATCTTCTTTTTGGGCTAGTTCCGGTATTCTTTTTACCGTTAACGGCATACCCCGCCGCGGAAAACAAGGCGATGCTTGCAGGCGTCCTTGTGTTCGTAGCTTTTGGGGCTTATCTTGCAAGCGCACTTTCGGCGGGAAAGATTTCCTTTCCCAAGACAAAACTGTGGCTGGCCCTCGGAGCTTTTTTGATTATTAGCGCGGTTTCAACCATTGCTTCGGCCTCTCCCCAGATAAGTTTATTCGGGAATCTTGGATCATCATCGGGGCTGGTGCATTTTATCGTTTTTGGACTTGCTATGTTTCTGACTCCGCTATACCTGCGCGATGTTAAGGAAATAATCAGGGCGCTTCTATTTTTCAGTATTTCGTTATTTGTAATCTCAATATACTCACTGCTTCAGTTTTTCGGGATTTTTATCATTCCCTTTGAGTTCGCCAAGAACATTGCCTTCAATCCTGTTGGGACAGTGCAAGCGCTTGCGATATTTTTGGGCTCGGGACTTGTTATGATGATGGCCCTGCTTACGAGCTTCAAGCTCTCAAGCATACCTAAAGCTATATTTGCTTTATCCGCGGCTCTTCTTGCGGTTGTTCTGATTTTGGTAAATTTTAGCTATGTATGGCTTGGGATACTTTTTGCTTCTGCGCTTGTTGCGAGCTGGCAGATAATGCATTCGCGTAAGTCCGGAAATAAGCAATCAGCGCAGTCGAGCAGTGCCGTGCTGGCTCCTAAATTTGGCTTGCCATTAGTGCTTATGATTGTAGTAGCTATCCTTTTCTTTGTACGCCCTCCTATTTCTAGCGTGGTACGATTGCCGGCGGAAGTACGCCCAAGTTTATCGGCGACTCTTAATATCGCGAGGGCGAGCTTGGGCTCGGAAGCAAAAAATGCGATTTTGGGCTCCGGTCCATCAATGTTTCTTTATGAGTATCTGGAAAATCGATCCTCGACACTTAATTCTACTGCTTTTTGGGGCGTGCGGTTTTCTCAAGGATACGCGGCGCTGCCTACATTCCTTATAACTCTTGGGGTTCTGGGCGTGGGCGCATTAGTTTTTCTATTTGGGTTTTTCTTATGGCTTGGATTCAAGGGCATTGCTGTGCTTTCCCGCAAAAAGGGAGAGATTTCGTCCGAGAGCGGGCAAGCAGAACGGGTAGCGCTTGTATCGTTTGTAAGTTTTCTTTTTCTTCTTCTTTCTTGGTTTTTCTATCCCGCGAATTTTACTATTCTCCTCTTTACTTTTCTTTTCGCAGGGGTTGTGATTGCTTCGCTTCGGGCCGGCGGGGCGCTTAGCAATTTTGAATTTTCCTTATTGCATACCCCCCAGCGGACCTTTGCTGCCTCTCTTGTAATCATTGTTTTGATTGTCAGCGTTATTGTTTCCGTGTATTGGCAAGGTCAAAAGTACGTAGCGCAAGTAGTGCATACTGTTGGTGTGAGTTCTTACAACAGTAACAGGGACCTTGATGACGCCCTCCGCAAAGTTGCGCTCGCGGTGAATCTTGACGACAGCCGCGACGTATACCTTAGGACATATACACAACTTTTGGGTTTGCAGGCACAGAAAGTTTTAGATAATAGAGATCTTGATTCGGCGGAGTTGCAGAGAAGGTATCAGGTTGTATTTCAGGGCATGATACAGACAGCACAGCGCGCAACGACAGCAAATCCCGCGGACCCTCTAAATTGGAGGCAGTTAGCTGCTGTGTACGAAGACAATATCTCCATTGTGGAGGGAGCAGACCGCTTTGCGATTTTAAACTATGAAAAAGCCGCGGCATTGAATCCGCAAAGTCCGGCGGAGTATCTTAATGTAGCGCGTGCATATGTGCGCTCCGCTGATGCTCTTCAGAGAAAAATTACACAGCTTCCCGAAGAAGGCGAGGAGAGGGAGAAGCTCGAAGCAACGCGCGCGGAAAATCTTTCTGAGGCTATTGTGAATCTTAAGAAGTCGATTGCGCTGAAAGGCGACTATGCTCCGGCTCACTTTTTGAGCTCGCAAGTGTACGAGCGCCAGGGAGACAGGGAACTTGCGATTCAAAAGACCTTGGAAACACGGAATTTAAACCCTCTTGATACGGGAGTGGGATATCAGCTGGGGCTCCTCTATTATCTGGATGATCAAATAGAAAATGCCAGAGACGAGTTTGTGCGCGTAGTGAGCCTAAAAGAAGGTTTTTCGAACGCCCGCTATTTTCTTGGTTTGAGTTATGATCGGCTTGGCAACACGCAAGGGGCGATTGATCAATTTGCGAAAGTGTCTGAGCTAAATCCGGACAATGAGGAGGTAGACAAAATCCTTTCTAATCTGCGGGCAGGCGAAGATGCCCTTGACGGCATTTCTCCACCGAGCACCCCACCCACTCAAAGAATTGAGCCGCCGGTTGCCGAAACAGGCGGTGAGGAGCCTGAGGCACTGGAAGAAATAGAAGAGAGCGAAGAAGAATAAAAAGGCTTGACAAGATTCACCTACTTCGTGTAGAATGTTTGCATATCTCATTTTTAATATTCTACCGTGATAGCAAGGTATCTCGGATAAATTAAATATTAAATCCTATAAACTTCATAGGTAAATGAAGCGGCGTATTATTTTGTCTATTCAATTTTATGAAGATAAAAAATTTTACCAAGCATCATTATAGGGCTTTGGACTTTCCTAATTTTTTGGAGATTCAAAGCAGGTCATACGAGTGGTTCTGGGAAAAGGGGCTGCGCGAGCTTTTCGACGAGATTTCTCCGATAAAGGATTACGGCGAAAAGGATTTCGAGCTGCATTTTTTGGATTATCACCTGGATGACCCAAAGTATGACGAGTTTACCGCTCGCGAGAGAAACTCGTCATACGAGGCGGCGCTTCGTGTGCGCATGAGTTTGCTCAATAAGCGTACGGGGGAGAAAAAGGAACAAGAGGTCTATCTGGGGGATTTCCCCCTTATGACGAAGCGCGGGACTTTCATTGTAAATGGCGTGGAGCGCATAGTCATTTCCCAGCTTATCCGGTCTCCCGGGGCATTTTTTACGTCTAGCTGGTATAGAGGGAAAGAGCTTTTTGGTGCAAAAATTATACCAAACCGGGGTGCATGGCTTGAGTTTGATACGGATTCTTCGGGCGTTTTGGGGGTGAAAATTGACAGAAGAAGGCGAGTTCCGGCGACCACTCTTCTTCGCGCTTTTGGGTTGGAGAAAGACGAAGATATACGCAAATTTTTCAAAAAAGTAGACATAAACCCCAATACTTCATATATAGAAGAGACGCTTAAGCGAGATTCTTCTAAAAATCGCGACGAAGCCCTGATAGAAGTATACAGGAGGATAAGGCCAGGGGACCTCGCGACTGTAGAGAATGCCCGCCAGCTTATAGAAAATATGTTTTTCAATTTTGAAAGATATGATTTGTCTAAAGTCGGGCGGTGGAAGATGAGCCAGAGATTACCGGGCGCGAAAACTTCAACTTATTCCAAAGAAGAGCGGGTACTGAGCGTGGAAGATATTGTCGGGGTTTTGACCGAGATTATAAGAATGAACAATGACCCTGAAGCGCATCCGGATGACATTGATCACCTTGGCAACAGAAGAGTGCGCGCCGTAGGAGAATTGCTTCTTAACCGTTTGCGCGTGGGACTTACCCGCATGGAAAGAATTGTTCGCGATAAAATGTCAACTCTTGATCCGGCGACTCTTACGCCTTCACAGCTTATAAACGCGCGTCCGGTTATGGCAATTGTGCGGGAATTTTTCACAACCGGCCAACTTTCCCAGTTTATGGATAATACAAATCCTCTGTCCGAGCTTGAGCACAAAAGACGTCTTTCAGCGACCGGACCCGGCGGGTTAACAAGAGAGAGAGCCGGGTTTGAAGTGCGCGATGTCCAGCCCTCCCACTATGGAAGGATTTGCCCGATACAAACGCCGGAAGGCCCCAATATAGGACTAGTGGGACATTTGTCTTCGTACGCGCGGCTTAATGAGTATGGATTTTTGGAAACTCCATATTTTAAAGTTAAAAATGGCGTAATAACAAAAGATATAGAATACCTCAACGCGCATCAGGAGGAGCGGGTGAGTATTGCCTCTGCCGACGTCTCGGTAGGTTCTAATAATAAAATATCCGGCAAGCTGGTACGCGCCCGCATAAAAGGTACGCCAGGGTTTGTAGAAAGGAATAAGGTTGAGTATGTTGACGTTTCCGCACAGCAGGCGGTATCCGTAGCAACCGCACTTATTCCGTTTCTTGAGCACGACGATGCAAACAGAGCGCTGATGGGCTCTAATATGCAGCGCCAGGCAGTGCCGTGTGTACGGCCCCAAGCCCCATATGTGAGAACCGGCCTTGAAGAGCGCGTTGCGCGGGATTCCCGCCTGGTGGTTGTGGCGGAAGACGAAGGCGAGGTGGTTGAGGCGGACGGAGAACATATTAAAATAAAAAATTCAAAATCCAAGGGCAAAAAATCAAAAGTTTTTACCGAATACCCCCTAACCAACTTTAAGCGGTCTAACCAGTACACTATCATTCATCAAAAGGTGCGGGTAAAGCCGGGAGATAAAGTGAAAGCCGGTGACGTGATCGCGGACGGTTCTTCTGTGGACAATGGGGTTTTGGCTCTTGGCCGCAACGTACTTACGGCGTTTTTGTCTTGGCGCGGGCATAATTTTGAGGACGCGGTAGTTGTATCTGAAAAGTTAGTCCGGGAAGACGCCTTTTCTTCCATACATATTGAAGATTTTAAGGTTGATATACGCGAAACAAAACTTGGGCCGGAGGTGACTACCTGCGATATCCCGAATGTGTCCGAAGAAAAACTTCGTAATCTAGATGAAGATGGCGTCATCATGGTAGGCGCTTACGTCGAGGAAGGGGATATACTTGTCGGTAAAATATCTCCAAAAGGGGAGAGCGACCTTACCTCCGAAGAGCGGCTTTTGCGCGCGATATTTGGAGAGAAAGCACGCGACATCAAAGATACTTCGCTTACCCTTCCCCACGGAAAGCGAGGCAGGATTGTGGGTGTGAGGATATTTTCAAGGGATAATGGTGACAAGCTTCCGCCGGGTGTTATGAAAAGTATTCAGATAGAAGTCGCGCAACTCCGCAAGATTGGAGCGGGAGACAAGATAGCGGGACGCCACGGCAACAAAGGAGTTATAGCGAGAGTTCTTCCCGAAGAGGAGATGCCGTATCTTCCCGACGGCACGCCCGTGGATTTAGTTATAGATCCGCTTGGCGTACCTTCACGTATGAATATAGGACAAATTCTGGAAACGCACCTTGGGTGGGCGGCGCATGAGCTTGGGTACCAAGCCCTGACTCCCTCTCTCTCGGGAGCCACCGAGGACGACATACGCGCGGAACTAAAGTCCGCCGGCTTGCCTCAGAATGGACAAATTACTTTGTATGACGGCTATACAGGACTTCCGTTTGACAACAAAGTTACCGTCGGACATATGTACGTACTGAAGCTTATACATATGGTAGAAGATAAAATCCATATGCGGGCGATTGGCCCCTATTCTCTAATTACACAGCAGCCGCTTTCGGGAAAGGCGCAATTTGGCGGCCAGAGATTTGGAGAGATGGAGGTGTGGGCGCTGGAAGGATATGGAGCGGCACACGTGCTTCAGGAAATCCTTACTATTAAGTCTGACGATGTTATGGGGCGCTCATCCGCGTATGAGACCATTATAAAAGGGGAGCCAATCAAGAAGCCAAACGTGCCGGAATCCTTTAATGTATTAGTGTCCGAATTAAAATCATTAGGCCTCAATGTTGAGGTAAAAGAAGAAAAACATGGCGAAAGTTAGTGACTTTTCATCTATAAAGCTTAAAATTGCCTCACCCGAGGATATTTTAAGCTGGTCGCACGGCGAGGTAACTAAGCCGGAAACCATAAACTACAGGACCCAAAAACCCGAGAAAGACGGACTTTTCTGCGAGCGTATTTTTGGTCCGGAAAAGGATTACGAATGTTACTGCGGCAAATATCGCCGGATCCGCTATAAGGGGATTATTTGCGATAAATGCGGCGTTGAGATTACGCGGTCCGTGGTGCGGCGAGAGCGCATGGGCCATATTAAGCTTGCAGTCCCTGTGGCTCATATTTGGTTTTTAAGGGGAGTCCCATCTCAAATTGGACTTGTGCTTGATATACCCCTCCAGCAATTGGAGAGGGTTGTCTATTATGCCTCCTATATCATTACAGAGGTCTTTGAGGATGTGAGAAAAGACATCATAAAAGATATTAACGAGGAGTTTAAAAGAAAAGTTAAGCACGAACCCAAAGATCGTAAAGGGCTTGAGCAAAGGAAAAAGAAAGAGATTGATATTCTTGGTTCGCTCAAGCCAAACCGCGTTATCTCCGAAATGGACTATTTTGATATAAGCTTGAAATACGGCGAGACCTTTCACGCAGGTACCGGCTCCGAAGCGCTGGTAAAGATAATGGAAGATATCGACTTGAAGAAGCTTAAGTCGGATCTGGAGAAAGCTGTCGTAGAAATGCAGGGAGTAGCCCGCCAGAAAATTTTGCGTCGGCTTCGCACAGTGCGCGGATTTATGGATGGCGGGGCAAGGCCCGAGTGGATGTTTATGACTGTCTTGCCTGTTCTTCCTCCCGAGCTTAGGCCGATGGTGCAGCTTGACGGGGGAAGATACGCAACCAGCGATTTGAACGACCTCTATCGCAGGGTTATCAACAGAAACAATCGCCTCAAGCGGCTTCGCGAAATAAATGCCCCGGAAGTAATTTGCCGTAACGAAAAAAGAATGCTCCAGGAGGCGGTTGACGCGCTTATTGATAATTCTGCCCGCAAGACCCAGACAGTTACCGCAAGTTCAGGGGGCAAACGGCTCCTTAAGTCTCTCGCGGATATGCTCAAAGGAAAACAGGGGCGATTCCGTCAGAATCTCCTCGGAAAAAGAGTGGACTACTCGGGAAGATCTGTCATTGTTGTCGGGCCGGAGCTTGCGCTTCACGAATGCGGCTTGCCCAAAAAAATGGCGCTTGAGCTATTTCGTCCGTTTGTTATCCAAAAAATTATTGAAAGAGAGCTTGCCTATAATATAAGAGCCGCTGGGCGTCTTATAGAAGAGGCAACGTCGGAGGTATGGGAAATACTGGAGGAAGTTATAAAGAACAGGTATGTGATGCTTAATCGTGCTCCGACTTTGCATCGTCTTGGAATACAGGCCTTCCAGCCGGTGCTTATTGAAGGCGAGGCCATCCAGATTCATCCTCTTGTGTGCGCCGCTTTTAACGCGGACTTTGACGGTGACCAAATGGCTGTGCACGTGCCCCTTTCAGAGGAAGCCCAGAATGAGGCGCGTGATATAATGCTCTCATCAAAGAATCTCCTTAAGCCCGCGACGGGCGCGCCCATCGTTACCCCGACAAAGGACATAGTGCTCGGATGCTACTGGATGACAAATATCGAGAAGGATTCAAAGACTGAAAAAAATCCCAAGTTATATGGGTCAGCGGATGAGGCGGTGCTTGCCTATGACATGGGCGTTGCGGGCCTTCGGGAACCCATTAAATTTCGCGGTCTGGAGGAGGTAACCTGCGTGGGGCGTATTATTTTCAACAAGGCTTTGCCCGAGGACTTTGCGTTTGTAAATAGAGAATTGGACGCGAAAACTCTTGGAGATGTTACTTTTAATATATTTTCTACATATGACCCAAAGCGCACAAGTGAAATTTTAGATAAGATAAAATCGCTCGGATTCTTATATGCTACGCTTTCGGGAGTAAGCTGGTGCATGGACGATCTTGTTGTGCCGAAAGAGAAGGGCAAAATAATGGAAGGGGCGCGCCAGAAAACCGAGCTTATCCGGTCTCAATTCAACGAAGGCCTGTTGAGCGTAGAGGAGCGAAGATATAAAATTATTGAAGTATGGCAGCAGGCGAGGCAGGTGCTTACAGCCCTTGTGCCGGGGTATTTGGATCCCAAAGGGTCCGTGTCTGTTATTGTAAATTCTAGGGCCCGTGGCTCCTGGTCGCAAATTCACCAAATGGCCGCGATGAAGGGCCTTGTTGTAAACCCCGCGGGCCAGACTATGGAAATGGCCGTAGAAGCAAGCTTTAAGGAAGGTTTGACGCCGCTTGAATACTTTATTTCCACTCATGGCGCGAGAAAAGGTACAGCAGATACGGCGCTGCGTACCGCGACAGCCGGTTATCTAACCAGGAGATTGGTGGATGTTTCCCAAAATGTTGTTGTAATAGCGGGCGATTGCCGGGACAAGGAGGGATATGAGATAACAAAGGCGAATGCCGAAATAACCGGCCAGACATTTGCCGAAAAGATAATCGGGCGAGTGCTGCTTGCAATCGATACCGATAAAAAATCATCCGGTAAAATTATCAATTCGGAAAGGGCCAAGGAAATAGAAGCGTCCGAGGCAAAAAGCATAGTTGTGCGGTCACCAATAACTTGCAAGACGCTGGGCGGCGTTTGCGTGAAATGCTACGGATGGGATTTGGGCCACAATACGGAGGTTAGGGAGGGCGTGGCGGTGGGGGTGATAGCCGCTCAGGCCATAGGTGAGCCGGGGACACAGCTGACAATGCGCACATTCCATACCGGCGGAGTGGCGGGATTAAGTGATATTACCCAGGGACTTCCCAGAGTAGAAGAGATTTTTGAGGCGCGTGTGCCAAAGGGGAAAGCAGCGATATCCGAAGTGCAGGGCGAAGTGCATTCTGTTGAGATAAAGGATAACGAACGGCTTATTAAGATAAAAGTTGATTCCGCAAGTTTTTCAGCTGCGGACAGCGGAACAAGCAAGAAGCGAAAAGCTGCGAAAGGCAAGAAGTCAGCCGTCAAAGATGAGCCCGGAATCATAGAGTACAAGGTGCCTCAGAATGTGGCTGTACTTGTAAGCAAGGGGGATCTTGTGGGCAAAGGCCAACCGTTATCCGAAGGCAATATAAATCTCCACGATCTTTACGAGCAAGCGGGACAGCGAACGGTTGAAAAATATATAGTAGAGTCCATACAAAAAATATATACATCGCAGGGTGCTAATATACATGATAAGCATATAGAGATTATAGTGCGGCAGATGTTTTCACGCGTGCGAATTACAAACGTCGGGGATTCTAATTTTGCGCCCGGGGAAGTTGTCCAGCTCTCTCAGGTCAGAGAAGAAAATGATAAGCTTAAAAAATCCGGCAAGAATACTGTTAATTTTGAGTCAATACTTCTTGGCGTTACAAAGGCCGCGCTTGCAAGCCCCAGCTGGCTCGCGGCGGCTTCTTTCCAGGAGACATCCCGCGTATTGATAGACGCCGCAGTCATGGGGCGGGAAGATAAGTTGGTAGGATTGAAAGAAAATGTTATACTAGGGAAAGTGATACCAGCAGGAACAGGATATGAAGAAAAAGCTTCCCCTAAAAAAGAAAAAAGATAAGCCGCGGCCTAAATTCGATGTCCACAACGAAGCAATAAAAACGTTGTGGGGGGTGGTTCTTATAATACTTTTCTTCTTGAGCGCTCTCGCGTTTGTAGGAAAAGCCGGAGCCGCCGGCGCCATGTTCCATGAAATTACCAAATCATTATTTGGTGTTGGAATGTTCGTGATACCCTTTGTGTTTCTCGCGGCAAGCTATATTTTATTTAGTTCGGGTAGACGAAACAGCTATATTCCCCTTATTGTAGGAGGGGTTTTATTTTTTTCCGGGATGCTGGGCGCGTTTAGTATCTTTTCAAGGGAGGGATCTATGACGGGAGGATATTTGGGATACTTTGTGTCAATGCCGTTTATCAAATCCTTGGGAGATGTGGCGTCCTTTGTTATTTTTACGGGCCTTATTTTTGTTTCTGTAATAATAAGTTTCAACATAAGAGTGAAGAAGATTATAGAGGTGTTTAAAAAACGGAGAGAAGACAAAAAACTGCTGTCGGAGCAGGGGGCTGTGGGGCCGGATTCTAATGATGATTTGTCAAAGGGTGAGGATTCCAAGAATAAGACGGAGTTTAAGGTGAAGACATGGCAAGAAGAAGGCGAAGTCCAAAAGCCCTCGCCAAAGGCAGATTCGTCCGGGACGGAAAGAGCCAAAAAGCAAAGCGGAGAAACTGGAGACAAAGAGGGTTTTGCTGTGCGTAACGCGCCCCAACCTGCCGGCGATTTTCATCTTCCCCCAACCGAGCTTCTGGAAAAAGAAACAGGACGCCCTTCTTCGGGAGATATTGTGGCCAACGCGAATATTATCAAGCGGACTTTGCAAAATTTTGGGATTGAAGTAGAGATGGGCGAGGTGAGCGTTGGCCCGACCGTAACCCAGTTTACCCTAAAGCCGGCAGAAGGCATAAAGCTTACGAGAATTTTGGCGCTGAGCAATGATTTGTCGCTTGCTCTTGCCGCGCACCCAATACGCATTGAAGCTCCCATTCCGGGAAGATCCCTTGTCGGTATAGAGATTCCCAATAAGGGCATTGCTATCGTGCGGCTTAAAAATATTTTGGAAAGCGATGAATTCCAGAAACGGCAAAGCAACTTAACTCTATCTCTGGGGAGGGATGTTTCCGGTGCCGCGGTCTTTGCGAACCTTGCAAAAATGCCACATCTTTTAATAGCGGGATCCACTGGGGCGGGGAAGACGATATCCCTCAATACTATTATTCTCAGTTTGCTGTACCAAAATCCTCCCAACTTGCTTAAGTTCATTCTTATAGATCCCAAGAGAGTAGAATTTCCCGTGTATGCCGATATCCCTCATCTTTTAGCGCCGGTTGTGGTAGATACTCAAAAGACAGTAAACGCTCTCAAGTGGGCGGTTTCTGAAATGGAACGAAGATTCGAGATATTAGCAGGGGCTAAAGCGAGGGACATTGCAAGTTTTAACTCCAATAAGAAAACAGTAGAGGAGCATGGCCCCCTGCCTTACATTGTGATTGTTATAGACGAGCTTGCTGACTTAATGTCATCTCGCGGCAAGGAGATTGAGGCGCTTATTGTGCGCCTGGCACAGATGGCCCGGGCTGTGGGTATACATTTGATACTTGCAACGCAAAGACCCTCTGTTGAGGTAATCACAGGCCTTATAAAGGCAAATATTACGAGTCGCATTGCTTTTCAGGTCGCTTCGCAGATCGATTCCCGCACTGTGCTTGATATGGCCGGGGCGGAGAAATTGCTCGGAAATGGGGATATGCTTTATCTTTCCGGAGATGCGTCCAGGCCAAAGCGAATTCAGGGAGCATATGTGACAGAAAAAGAAGTCAGGCGAGTCGCGGATTATTTGCGCGAAGAAGGAAGTAAAGCAAGGGAGAAAGAAGAGGGCGCAGCTGAGGAGGAGACAGGAGGACAAGTTGACTTTGGGCCAACAAGGAATACTTCCGCGCAACCGGCGGTTTCCTCCCGTGAGGGTGCTGGAGGGGCTATTGATTTCGACGGATTAGACAATGCGGGGTCCGATGACGAATTATACGAGGAAGCAAAAAAAGTTATCATACAAGCACGAAAGGCCTCGGCCTCTTTGCTTCAGAGACGGCTTAGGGTGGGCTATGCGCGAGCGGCACGCCTTATAGATATGCTCGAAGAAAACGGGATAATCGGGCCCGGCGATGGAGCAAAGCCAAGAGAGGTGTACTTTGAGCGGGATGAGGAATAGTGTGTTTATAAAACAACCCAAAGGAAATTTGTTTTCGGTTACCCCAAGACGCCTGTATTTTTTAGGGGCTTTTTTATTTTTATCTCTAATTACAGCTTACATATCCATTAGGTTTATACCATTTTTATTTTCCCCGGAGATTGTGCTTGTAAATCCCTCCGGGGAAAATGTAATTGTAAATTCCAAAGATGTGCTGGTCAGCGGAAGGGTAAAAAATACCCATTCATTGACACTAAATGGCAAAGAATTATATATTAGAGAGAACGGTATATTTGAGGAGCAAGTGAATCTGCGGGAGGGAATTAATGCGATTGCTTTTAGGGCCCAAAATATATTTGGCAGATCCACACAGCTTGTGAAAAACGTCGTATATATAAAAAACTAGTAATAATATACACAAACAACTATGGCCAAACCAAAAAATACTTCAACAAAAGCAGAAGATGGACTAGAAATAACCCTAGACGATATCAGGAGGAAGTTTGGAGACGGTTCTATTATGCGTCTTGGAGAAATAAAGAAGGTGGATGTTCCCGTTATCTCAACGGGGTCAATATCGCTTAATCTTGCCTTAACTTGCGGGGGGATTCCCAGGGGCAGAGTAATAGAAATATTTGGCCCCGAATCAAGCGGCAAGACCACCTTGGCGATCCACATTGCCGCCGAAGCTCAAAAAGCAGGAGGCATTGCCGCATTTGTAGACGCCGAGCATGCCCTTGACCCCGAATACGCAAAACGCATCGGTCTTAATACAAACGAGCTTCTAATCTCTCAGCCGGATACAGGCGAGCAGGCCCTTGATATTGTAGACGCCCTTGTAAGGTCGGGAAAGGTGGCTGTTATAGTGATAGATTCTGTGGCGGCCCTTACGCCGCGCGCTGAAATAGAGGGGGACATGGGGGATCATCATATGGGCTTGCAGGCCCGTCTGATGTCCCAAGCCCTCAGAAAGCTCACAGCCATTACCTATAAAGCAAATACTGCTGTGATATTTTTAAATCAAATACGCATGCAGATCGGTATAGTGTTTGGAAATCCGGAGACAACACCGGGGGGAAAGGCCCTCAAATTTTATTCGTCGGTAAGAATAGATCTTCGCAGAAGCGCCCAAATTAAGTCCGGCGAGCAGATAGTTGGTAATAGAGTCAAGGCAAAGATTGTCAAAAACAAAGTCGGCGCGCCTTTTCGAATAGCGGAATTTGATATTATGTATAATGAGGGGATTTCTTACCTAGGGGATGTATTGAATTGCGGTTTAAAATATGGGATCCTTTCCCGCTCGGGGGCGTGGTTTAATTATGGTGATACTAAGCTTGGCAATGGACTTGAGGCGTCTAAAAAATTTTTACGAGAAAATCCCAAACTAGTAAAAGACGTAGAGAAGCTAATCGAAGTAAAAGCCCAGGAAGAGGGTTAGTTTAATGGGTTATCGTGCCACAAATGGCATAAGGGCCATTATGCGGGCGCGTTTTATGGCTTTTGAGACATGCCTTTGGTGCTTCGCGCAAAGGCGTGTTTTTCTTCGCGGAAGTATTTTTGCTTGTTCCGACAAAAAATTCCTCAGGAAATCCGCATCCTTAAGGTTTATTGGTTTATGACTTTTGCATATCTCACAGTTTGCCATGTTTAAAATGGAATATTCTTAACATTAATCTCTCCCCCCTCGTCTTCGTTTTTCCCCTCGCTAGAATCGGATGAGGAAATAGGTTCGTCGCTTTCTATTGTGGGTATTTCGTCAACCGAACCGGAGTTGCGGGAAGGTGCCGCCGGAGCTGGGCTTGACCCCTGATTATCACTTTCGGGCTGTCGTTGGCTTCCTGAAGGGGCTTGCTGGTCCGACATTGACCTCGGGCCAAGCTGCATGTTTTCCGCTATTATTTCAGTACGGTAGCGTTTATTCCCCGAAGGATCGTCCCAGGATCGGGTTTCGATTCGCCCCTCGAACATTACCAAGCCCCCTCGAGTGAGGTATTGATTTGCGATTTCAGCAAGCCGTCCCCATGCTACAATATTGTGGAATTCCGCTTTTTCCTGCCTTTCTTTCGTTTCGTTGTTTGTCCAGGTCCTGTTTGTAGCAATAGAGATATTACAGACCGATTGCCCGGAAGGCGTGGTTTTAAGCTCTGGGTCTTGTGTCACTCTTCCTATTATGATAGCGCGGTTTAAATTCATAATTAAATATTTTTAATTATTTCATCAAGTTTTTTATCAATTTCCTCTACGCTTATTTTATCCCGTTTCTCCACTTCGTGACTTACGCTTTCCTTTACTTCGCTTGAGCCGGTCTCGGGAAGCCAGACACCCCCGCGTCTTGAAGGCACAGATCCTTTTTCCTCGCTCGCCTGGAGAGGTCGCCTTCTTTCCTTTCGTGCGCGTGATTTCGCGGATGCCTTTACGGGCTTCTTAATTTCTATCACATGTCTTATTATGTTGCTTTCTTGCTTTAGGTCATCGTACAGCGACTTTATCTTTTCGGGAGCAATCGAAAACACCGACTCACAAAGATATCCCTGCTGTTCTTTTCCTATGGGGTAGGCAAGACGACGTGCAGATTCCTGGCATATAGACGCTTCGATTTTGCCGTCCAGCGCGCTGACCTTGTCGTTTATCACCTGGCGATAATTATGCGTCTCCTCCGAGCTTAGGCCCTGTTTGAGTATGAAATGCAGCGTATACTGCTTTTTTATTTGTTCTGATGTATCTTCCATATTTATCTATCTCAGATTATCATATATCAGGGCAATTTGTCAAACTATATATGGCATGATAATATGCGGCTGTAATGAGCATAAACCCAAACATTTTTCGATTATACGACATACGAGGCATAGCCGGTGAAGAGTTTACCGCGGAGGAAATCAAAAAGTATGAAAAATGGTACGGTCCTTTCCCCGGTATTACGCTAACGTCGGACGCGGCGCGCCTAATCGGAAAAGCATACGGAAGCATTATCCGCCGCCAGGGCGGGAGAAAGGTTGTTGTGGGATACGAAATACGGCCGTATGCCGAGGAACTCAAACGCGCCTTTATTTCCGGCGTACTCTCCAGCGGCTGCGATGTTGCCGATGCAGGTGTCTCCCTTACTCCAATTATTTATTTTGCGACAGCATTTTTTGATTTTGACGGAGGAGTGAATATAACAGGTAGCCATAATGTTTATTTTTATAACGGCTTCAAGCTGATGAAAAAAGGCGTATGGCCGATTTTTGGCGATGAGCTTCAGGCAATGCGCGAGATGATAGAAAAGAGTGATTTTGTAGAAGACGAAGAGGGACAGCTTGAGTCCTTTGATGCGAGCTCCCCCTATGGGGAATATTTTTTAAAACATATTAAGGTCGCAAGGAATTTGCATATTGTAATTGATACGGGCAACGGGTCCGCGGGGATATTCGCTCCCGAGTTATTCCGTAAACTCGGATGCGAGGTCACAGAACTTTATACCGAGCCGGACGCAACATTCCCCAACCATACTCCGGATCCCGAGGCGCCCCAAAATATGAGGGATTTAGGGAAAAAGGTTAGAGAAGTTGGAGCTGATTTGGGGATTGGGTTTGACGCGGACGGCGACAGGATGGGATTTGTGGATGAGAATGGCGAATTTGTCAGCGCCGACCTCTTGCTTTTATTGTTTGCAAAAGACGCGCTTATCAGGAATCCGGGAAAAAAGATCCTATACGACGTGAAATCCTCGCAACTTTTAGAAGAGCTTGTTCCCGGGTATGGCGGCGTACCCCTAATGCATCAGACGGGACACGCGCCCATTAAGGAAACCCTGCGCAAGGACGGGGATGTTATTTTTGCCGGCGAGGTGTCCGGGCATTTTTATTTTGTAGAAGATTATTTTAAAATTGACGACGGTCTTTTCAGCGCGGGAAAGATGCTTGAGATTTTTATCGGGCAGCAAGGTTCTTTTTCTTCGCTTTTTAAAGATATACCCGTACGCGTTCGGACTCCCGAAATAAAGCTTCCCGTAGCCGACGAGGAGAAATTTGATATTGTGGAGAAAATAAAGAAAAATTTTGAGGGGAAATTCCCGCTTATTTTGATTGACGGAGTAAGATTTAACATCACAAAAACTGGCTGGGGACTTATACGCGCCTCAAACACTTCGCCGTATCTTACGGCGCGGATGGAGGGCGTCTCGGAAGAAGAGGTCCTTAAAGTGAAGAATATTTTGGCGGACGAACTCGAAAAATTCCCCGAAATCGGCGATAAGCTCAACAGGCAAAAAGTCGCGGTGCTTGAGGGGAAGCTGGGGTGGGTCTAGGATTGCTTTTATCACTCAAAGGTGGTATGCTGTAAGGATGATGAGCAAACAGGGATTTTTATTGGAACATAACCGACTAGCGCCCGTTAATTTACAGGTTAGCACAGTAATGCTTTCGCGATTTCGGGTGGAAAAACCCTCCTTATTCAAGGGCAACGACTGGCCTATCGAAAAACTTCGAAGGCCTCTCCTTCTGTGGCTTACATCTCTTTCCGAGGGGGAAAGAGAAAGTATGAACTCATAAATTTCAACGGCTCAATGACTCATTGAGCCCTATTTTTTTCCGCACGAGTGTCATTGTTTCTTGTGATACTTCGTTCGCCTTAGTAGCACCCTTGTCAAAGAGGGCGGCTGCCTCTGCGGGGCTTTGGGAAAGCTCTTTGTAGCGTTTTTGTATGGGACGAAGTTGGTTCATTACCGCATCGGCAAGGGAGGATTTAAAATCAGCATAGCTTTTGCCCGAAAATTCCTGCTCAAGGTCTTTTATTGACTTTCCGGAAACGCCGCTATAAATTGCAAGAAGATTTGAGATAGCGGGTTTTTCTCTGAGCTCATACTTTATCTTATTTCCCGAGTCGGTAACGGCTTTTTTTATTTTGCCGCGTATTGAGTCCTCTTCCTCAAAAAGACCGATGTAGTGCTGGGCCCCCAGGGACTTAGACATTTTTTGGGTAGGGTCTTGGAGGGACATAACCCGGGCCGTTTCCTTTTGGATCATTGCTTTTGGCAATTTAAAAACTTCCCCATAGGTTTTGTTGAATTTTTCTGCCAGGTTTCTTGTAAATTCCAGATGCTGTTTTTGGTCTTCACCGACCGGCACATACTCCGGGTTATACAAAAGGATATCGGCAGCCATAAGGGTCGGGTAGGTGAGCAGTGCCGCGTTTATACCTTCCTTTTTTGAGACCTGTGCGGCTTTTTCTTTGTACTGGGTCATTCGCTCAAGATCTCCAATGGGGGTAAGCGTGGTCAGAATCCAGGCAAGCTCGGTATGCGCGGGTACTTGCGACTGCAAAAACAAAACGGATTTTTCCGGATCAAACCCCATAGCGAGCATCGCAATTTGCGCTTCCTGTGTATTTTTGCGAAGAGTTTCCGCGTCATGCACGGTTGTTAGCGCGTGCAGGTCAACGATGGGATAAAAGCAGTCGTTGCCCTTGTCCTGTCTCCCTTCGGGAGATCTTCCGGAGGTAGATAAATCTACCCAGTGCTTAAGAGCGCCGAGATAATTCCCCAGATGAAATTGTCCGGTGGGCTGTATGCCCGATAAAATCCGCATGTCAAATTTCTATTATTACCGGTATTACCATGGGCCTTCGTTCTGTCTTTTGGAATAGAAACTGCCCTGTCTTGTTCCGTATTTCGTCTTTGAGGTAAGAGGCATTTAGCGTGTGTTCTGTCGCAAACGACCCTTCAATGATTTTCCGCACTCGTTTGCGCACATCCATTAAGAGCTCTTGCGATTCACGAAGATAAACAAATCCCCGTGAAATAATATCAGGATTGCCCTTTAGCTTTCCGGTTTTTGTGTCTATGGTTGATATTATAACAAATATCCCATCTTGTGCCATTAGCTGCCGGTCTCGCAGTACCACTTGGCCTACGTCTCCTATTCCAAGGCCATCTACCATCACATAATCTGTAGGTACGCGCGATTCCAATATATGCGCTTTTCCGTCTTTAAACACTGTCGGTTTTCCGTTTCCAAGAATAAGGACGTTTTCGCTAGGCATGCCTATGCTTTCGGCGATTGCGCCATGCATGCGCAGCATGTAGTGATTGCCGTGGATAGGTATTAAGTATTTTGGCTTTACGAGATTAAGCATGAGCTTAAGGTCTTCGGCCTGGGCATGTCCCGATGCGTGGACATCCATGAGCTTGGAATGGATTATCCTTGCGCCCTGGTACATCAGGATATCCTTGAGTGAGCTTACCGATCTTTCGTTTCCGGGAACCACGGATGAGGAAAATATTACAGAGTCACCTTTTTGTATTTGGACAAAACGGTGCTCCTTATGAGCGATGCGCATGAGGACTGCCTCACCCTCTCCCTGTGCTCCTGTGCAGGCAATGATTATTTTTTCAGGCGCGTATTTACTCACGTCATTTATAGGTATGAAAGTATCCTTTTTTGCCTTAATGAAGCCAAGCTCCTTTGCTATTTCCACATTAGTTTTCATGGAATAACCGTCAATCGCAAGTTTTCTGCCGTACTTTTCCGCAATATTTACAAGCTGTTGAATACGGGAAATCAGGGAGCCAAAGGTGGCTGCGATAACTCTCCCTGGAGCGTCTTTGATTATCGCATCAAGGCTTTCTTGGACTTGTCGTTCGGAGATCGTATATCCGGAGTCCTCCGCATTTGTTGAGTCGGAAAGCATTACAAGCACTCCTCCATCTTTAGAGGAAAGTTGAACTATACGCGCTATATCAGCGGGTTCGTCGCCAATGGGGCTGTGGTCGAATTTAAAATCGCCGGTATGAATAACCGTGCCTTCCGGGGTATGGAGGGCAATGCCGACACTGTCTGGGATGTTATGGTTTACGTGGAAAAATTCTATCTTGAAATGGCCAAGCGTCAGGTTGTCCGTCTTTTTTACGGTATGGATTTCGAGTTTTCCGGCTTTGGGGAAGTCGTCATGGCGCTTCAGGATTATTCCGCGTGAAAGTCCTGTCGCATATACCGGAGGATAGCCGAGTTTAGGAATCAGGTGAGATATGGCGCCTACATGGTCGAGGTGTCCATGGGTGATGACGACACCCAGAATGTTTTTCTCCTTTCCTTTGAGGTACTCGATATTGGGGATTATATAGTCAATTCCCGGCATATCATCTTCTGGGAATTGAAGGCCCATGTCGACAATTACAATATCGCCCTTGTATTCAAAAAGGGTCATATTGCGTCCAACCTCCTCGAGTCCTCCAATGGGGATTATTTTTAATCCATCGGGCTCTGGAGCGGTATCTGTCGTTCTTATATTTACTTCTTTTGTTGATTGCCCCACGGCTCGTCTACGCGAGCGTTGAGGGGGCCTTGTTTGTCTTGGAGTCATAGTTAAAATTTTAATTGTAATTAGAGAACAAGCTTAGTGCGGACGAGAGGACTTGAACCTCCACGGACTTGCGTCCACTGGCTCCTGAAGCCAGCGCGTCTGCCGGTTCCGCCACGTCCGCGTGCTATTTCCATACTCTTTTTGTATCAATATACCACTCTGTCACGTCAGAGAACCTCCATGAGGGGTCGGCAATCTTACCCTCCGAGATGCCTTTTATATTTTTGCTTACGGGATAAAGGTACGTAGGGCTATACAGGAATATCGCGGGAATGTCGTCGCTTATTGTCTCCTGGAGAAGGACATATTTTTCCGCGCGCGCTTGTGAATCCAGTGTCTGCCTTGCTTCTTCAAGGAGCTTATCGGCGGTTTTATTATCATACAGCGCGAGGTTCAGTCCGGGGTCTTTCTTTTGCGATGAGTGCCAGAAGGAGAACGGATCGGGGTCAATGCCTACAACCTGTCCAAAAAGCAGCGCCTCGTAGTCCCTGGGCCTTATGTGCTCCTGTTGGAGCTCTCCCAGCGTATAGGAATTTATAACGACTCTTACTCCTATCTTCTCCCATTGGTCCTTGATTACTCGCATTACTTTTTCAAGTTCGGGCCACTGGACTGTTATAAGATTTATTTCAAGGGGAGTCGGTTCAGTGTCGCCACTAAGTGTTTTTTCCAGAACTCCGTCGCCGTCAGTATCGGCCCATTTGCTTTTTTCAAGAATTCTTTTTGCCTCATCCGGGTCAAATTGGTATTTTTCTTCAATTTGCGGATTGTATCCGAGAAGTTCTCGGACTATTGGCCCGAAAGACGGCTTTCCTTTGCCGGCAGCAGATATATTTATGATTTCCTCCCGGTTGGTCGCGAGCAAGAGCGCTTCGCGTACATTTTTATCGGAAAGTAATTTTGAGTTTGCCTGGTTTAGAAATATCGCAAAGTATCTTGGAAGCGAGAAAGTATACAGTATCTCATCCGCCCCTTCCTTCACCTGAATGCTGTTATATCCGGATATAAAGCTCATCGCGGAGACCTCTTTGTTTTTGAGGGCTCGCAGAGCCTCTTCTTCGGAGTCAAAAAATTTGAAAGTAATCCGCTCTATATACGGGGGAGAATCGTAATATTTGTCGTTTATCTTGAGCGTATAGGATTTTATGTTGCCGGTGCTGTCTTTCTGGAATTTTTCAAACCTGTATGGGCCTGCTCCTATCGGCTGAAGATTTGCCTCTGCCAGCGGAAAGCTTTTGGGAGAAACATTTTCCCATACGTGCTTTGGAAGTATTCCGACTGTTGTATTTTCCAAAAATGGACTATAAGGACTTGTGAGCTTAAGGCTCAAAGTGAAATCGTCAATCTTTTCCGCCTTTACCCCCTGCCAATTTAAGCGCACGGGGCTTGCGTATTTGGGGTCCTGGATAAGTTTTATTGTAAATACTACATCATCCGCAGTCAGGAGCTCGCCGTCATGCCAGAGTATATTTTCGCGAAGCTTGAATGTGTATAGCGTGTTGTTTTCAATCTTATGGCTTTCCGCGAGGTCTTCGGTAAGTTTACCGTTTTTATCATATCTCATTAGGCCCGGATATACAATTCTTGTTATATCCCTATCGGGGTCGCTTATTTGCGAAAGGACCGGGTTGATGAATCTTGGTATTCCCAGTTCCGACTCAATATGCACCCCGCCGCGCGCCGGAGCAATTTCTGTATTGGTGTAGTAAAATTGTGCTCCCAGAGCCGCTAAGGACGTGAAAATTAAAAAAGCCAAAAAATAAAGGATAGTTCTTTCCCGCGGAGTTAAAGCGCGCCATACCAAAGACCAATTTATTTGTTTGAGAGAATTTATATAAATCACTTAAAGCAAGTTGAGAAACGCAACAGTTAAGAAGAGCGCGGATAGTGCGACGCTTGACCTGAAGAGAATCTTATCCATTCCTCGTTTCTGGTAATACACCCCCCCGCTTCCTCCAAAAGCACCTGAGAGACCGGAGCCGCGCTGCTGCAAAAGGACGGTAGTTATAAGCAATATTGCGATTACGATTTGTATTATATTTAGAGCCATGAAAATAGTAAGTTTGATGTGCTAAGCACTACTGATCCCAGGATCAGAGGCACTATTCCGTCTATGGTGAGTTGAGGGATATAGTAGGCGATGCCCCATAGGACGACTACATTTACAATAAATCCGAAGAATCCCAAACTAAGGAGGACGAGAGGAAAGGCCAGGATTTTGATAACTGGGTATATAAAAAGCTGAAATGCGGCAAGTGCAAGTCCTATCCCAACTAGTATAAACAAATCCCCCTCAAATGTAAAGCCCGGGATCAGATTACTTGCTAAATATATAGAAGCCGAGTTTATCGCTGTCTTTAGGGCGAATTTTACCATTTACTATATTATACACCTTATTTAAATTTTTGTCTATGCAATTTTCTGTGGTAGGACACGGCAAATCTGTGTGCTTCATCGCGCGCATGCATCAGTAGATTTTTTGTTTCACTCGGGAGTTTTGAAAGGGGGATTGGCTTTTTTCGCCCGGGGACATAAAGTTCATTGAGGCGCTTAGCAAGGGCGACAACCGGTATCTGGCAACTGGCACTTGGCATCTGGCTCAATGCGGCGTTTAGCTGGCCGCGGCCGCCGTCAATCAGAAATACATCGGGATACGGCCATTCGGGGTGCGCAAGGCGCCTGCGGATTACTTCGCGCATCATAGCAAAGTCATCGGGCGTCTCCGGCAGACGGATTTTGAATTTTCTATACATTGATTTATTAGGTTTGCCGTTATCAAACCTAACCATAGAGGCAACCGGCTCTTTGCCCTGGATGTTCGAAATATCGTAAGCTTCAATACTGGATATATCCCCGAGGAGGAAGGTTTTATCCTCTTGCTTTCCTCGCGGGCCCCGGCGAGGCCCGCTCAGGGTCTCGGCCTTCGCTCGTCCCGCTCTGCGGGGCGGGACCCCATGCCCGCTTTCGGCCTCGAAACCCGCAAGAGGATAAAACCTTCCCCCTCGGGCGTTATGTGAAAAAATATTCTCAAGCGCGCTAATTTGACCGCGCGCTTTTGCTGCTTTTTCAAATTCAAGATTTTTGGCAAATTGCGCCATTTCTTTTTTAAGCGCGGTTATCACGCGAGGTTTTTTGCCTGTGAGTATTGCTTTGATTTTCGCGATATCCTTTTTATATTCCCTTATGATGGGATCGGGCCCCGGACAGAGGCCAATATGGCAGTAAGAGCAGGGGAGTTTGCGATGTTTCCCCGTGTAGTAGGGGAATGCTTTACGTAAATATCGAAGTACGGTTTTTAGGGACTTGCCGTCCGTAAAGGGGCCTAGATACCTCGCTTTCTCTTTCGGCTGGTGAGTAATGATTAGGTGGGGTAATTTATCTTTGCTAAATCCTACATAAAAATACTGTTTATCATCTTTGAGTAAGACGTTATAGCGGGGCTTGTACTTTTTTATGAGTTGGGATTCCAGAATCAGGGCTTCTATTTCCGAATCCGTTTCGATATACCCAACCTGGGTCACTTGCTCCTTGAATAAGTCATCTCGATATGTTGGCTGATGAAAATGACTTTTTGCCCGCACGTTTAAATTTGTTGCCTTGCCAATATACAAAATTCCCCGACTGCCCCTAAAAGCATATACGCCGGGAGTTTTTGGGATTTCCTTAATCTTTTCCTTGGAGAGATAGCAAAATATAGCCACGCCATATATTAACATTTTATTTTCAATTAGTCAATGTCCTAGAAAACCCAATACGGGGCTTTTTATCAACTATTGTACTGGCAGGGAAATATATGTATAATAGGGGCTGTTTATGAAAGGTGAATTTATCACAATTCGCGGCGCGAGGGTGCATAACCTGAAGAATGTAAGCTTGAAGATTCCAAAGAACAAGCTTGTTGTTATTACGGGTCTGTCGGGGTCGGGGAAATCTTCGCTTGCGTTCGATACGATTTTTGCCGAAGGACAGAGGCGATACGTGGAGTCGCTTTCTGCGTACGCGCGGCAGTTTTTGGGCATGATGCAGAAGCCGGATGTCGATGAGATTACGGGGATTTCGCCCGCAATTTCTATAGACCAAAAGAGTGTTTCCCGCAACCCTCGCTCCACAGTGGGGACAATCACGGAGATATACGATTATCTCCGTCTTTTATTTGCGCGTGCAGGGACGCCGTTTTGTCCCAAGTGCGATATAGGAATAAAGCGCCAAACCGTCGCCCAAATCGCGGACGAGGTTTCTAAATTAAAAGGTGAGTTTCTTATTTTAGGGCCGGTAATCCGCGGCAAGAAAGGGGAGCATAAGGCGGTTCTGAAAGAGGCTCAGGACAAGGGATTTACAAAGGTGCGCCTTAACGGAGAGTTTTTGAGCATTGAAGAGGCGCAGGACCGTGAGCTTAATCCGAAAAAGATACATAATATAGAAATTGTTGTTGATAAATTGAATGGCGATGAAGAAATCGACAGGGTGCGGCTTGTGGACTCTATCGAAATGGCGATACGCATGGGCAAGGGGATTGTTATTGTCGGAGACGCTGTTTTTTCCGAAAATTTTGCCTGCCCGAAGTGCGGATTCAGTATGGCAGAAATTCAGCCGAGGACTTTCTCCTTCAACAGTCCATACGGCGCGTGCTCTCCATGCTCGGGCATGGGAACAGAGATGGATGCTGACCCGGATCTTGTAATTCCCAACAAAAACCTAAGCATATCGGAAGGCGCTGTAAGGCCGTGGATGTCTGCTTCGCACAGAGTCGGCAGGCAGGGATACTTCTGGTATATTTTGCGTGAGATGGCTGATAAGCACGGTTTCTCGCTGGACGTTTCCGTGAAGCGTCTTTCCCCAAAAGATTTAGATATTATTTTGCATGGCGACGATGAATTCGAGGGGGTGATACCTTCGCTTATCCGTCGTTATAAAGAAAGCGATTCCGAGTGGACCCGGGCGGAGATTGAAAAATATATGACAATCGGGCCGTGTTCTGCGTGCGAGGGCAGGCGCCTGAAACCGGAGGCGCTTGCCGTGAAGTTCGCGGGTAAAAGTATTGATGAGGTGGTGGGGATGGACATTGCTGATTTTATAACGTTTTTTAATTCTGCGGGGTCTGGCTCCGGCGAATTAAAAAATAGCGGTAATCCCAAGGTGACCCGGCCAATTATCAAGGAAATCCTATCCCGTTCCCGGTTTCTTATAGATGTCGGCCTTCACTACCTTACTCTATTAAGGTCTGCCGACACGCTTTCCGGCGGAGAAGCCCAGCGTCTGCGCCTAGCTACGCAAATCGGCTCAAAGCTTTCCGGTGTTATATACATTCTGGACGAACCATCTATCGGTCTTCACGCGCGGGATCAGGCGCGGCTTATCAAGACCTTGAAAGATTTGCGGGATCTCGGAAACAGCGTCATCGTCGTGGAGCATGATCCGCAGACGATTCTTGCCGCGGATTGGGTGGCGGATATAGGGCCTGGAGCAGGGAAGAATGGAGGAAAAGTAGTATATGGAGGGACGCCAACCGGACTTAAAAAAGCCAAGACGTTGACGGGAGAGTATCTTTCGGGGCGCAAAAAAATTTCTCCCCCTGCGGGGGATCCCCCGCAGGGGGAGAAATCTAAGGAAACGAATTATCTTACTGTCCGCGGAGCTTCTGAGCATAATTTGAAAAATATCGATGTCAAAATCCCCCTCGCGAAGCTTGTATGCGTGACAGGAGTTTCGGGTTCGGGAAAGAGTAGTTTGGTGAACGATATTATCGCAAAGAGTTTGCGGCGCGAGTTTCAAGGGGCGCACACGATTCCGGGCGCTCATAAAAAAATAGAAGGTCTGCGGTTTTTGGATAAAACTCTTATAGTTGACCAGAGTCCCATAGGCAGAACTCCGCGTTCTAATCCTGCGACATATACAGGAGCGTTCAGCGTGATACGGGATTTATTTGTCGCTACGCGTGAGGCAAAAGCTCGCGGGTACGCCGCAGGGAGGTTTAGCTTCAACGTAAAAGGTGGGAGATGCGAGGCGTGTGAGGGGCAGGGGATGAAAAAGGTGGAGATGCATTTTCTGCCGGATGTGTACGTGGAGTGCGACGAGTGTAAGGGCACACGTTATACAAAGGAGGTCCTTGATATAGGATATAAGGGAAAAAATATCGCGGAAGTGCTTTCTATGACTGTGGAGGAGGCGCTTAAGTTTTTTGAAAATATTCCTATGCTTTTCCATAAGCTTGAGGTGCTAAATGAGGTCGGTCTTTCGTATGTCGAGCTTGGCCAGCCGGCCCCCTCTCTCTCGGGTGGAGAAGCCCAGCGCATCAAGCTTGCCTCCGAGCTTTCCCGCAGGGCAACAGGCAAAACTCTATATATTTTGGATGAGCCGACAACCGGCCTTCATTTCGAGGATGTAAATAATTTACTCAAAGTGCTTTTCGAGCTTGTTTCGTTCGGCAATTCGGTCCTGGTCGTTGAGCATAACATGGATGTTATTAAAAACGCCGACTGGATCATAGACCTTGGCCCGGAAGGCGGCGAGGGAGGAGGCCATATAGTTGCCGAAGGCACGCCGCATGATATAATGAAAAATAAGGGAAGTTGGACAGGAAAATATTTATGATATCTTGGCTCTATAAGAAAATAGGGGAATTTTTGAAGGACGCTGTTTATGCGGCGAATGACGGGATAATTACGACCTTTGCCGTGGTCGCGGGAGTTGTAGGGGCAGCTTTGGATCCGGTAGTTATTTTGGTTTTGGGTTTTGCAAACCTCTTTGCCGATGGCATTTCTATGGCGAGCGGAAATTATCTGGGTACAAAATCCGAAAAGGATTTGTATAGTAAAGAGCGGTCAGGGAACCTGCGGTTGCTTGAGGAGAATAAGGAAGCTTATAAAGAGCGGATCACAAATTTTTTAAGAAAAAAAGGATATGCAGATAAAGATTTGGACGGATTGGCTGAATTAATTACTCACAACGAAAAATTTGCCTTGGACTTTATAATGCACGAGGAATTGGGACTTGTGGAACAGGAAGAAGCGCGTCCAGCCAAAGGAGCTCTTGTAACCTTTCTAGCATTTATGATTGCCGGTCTGGTTCCGCTTATGCCGTATATATTTTTTACCGCAAGCGCTAATACTTTTTTATATGCCTCGATATTTACTGCGGTCGCCCTATTCGGCATTGGGGCGGCGAGGGCTGCCTTTACTGAAAAATCATGGATTTCAAGCGGGCTTGAAATGTTTCTTGTGGGGGGGCTTGCGGCTGTCGTGGCATACGGGATAGGATTTGGAATAAGCAGTGTGGTATAATTTAAGAAGGACCATGAAGTATGTTATCGGGTTAGATATAGGAGGGACAAAGATTCATTCGATTGTTGCCGAATGGGATAAGGATTTTTTGCGTACGCGAAGGTTACCTAAGGTTGTAAAGTCAAATCGTGTTGATTTGCAGAATAAAAAAGACGGCGATAAATTTTTTAAAGAAATAACAACAGAGATACATTCCTTAATTGAGGAATTTGGAGAAAAAAATGTGGAAAGAATCGGGGTAGGCATAGCAGGTCCTCTTAGCCGGGATAAAGTAAGCTTGCCCTCGCCGAATCTTCCGCTAAAAAATTTCCCCACGCTTAAGAAATTAGAGGAAAATTTTAATTTTCCCATATTTGTCGATAACGATGCGAACTGTTTTGCATGGGCAGAACATTTGTTTGGGGCAGCAGCCGCGGCCTCAAGCACGGTAGGCGTGACATTAGGCACGGGTGTAGGCGGAGGAATTGTGCTGGATCGCGATGGCGAAGCATTTTTATGGGATGGGTATCATGGCGGTGCGGCAGAAATTGGGCATATGATTTTAGATGGGGAGCGTTCTTTTGAGGACCTTTGCTCGTCTAGGTCACAATATCTTTGGAAAGGAAGAGACCCCATGGCCATTGAGCGGGAGGCCCGCGCCGGAAACAAGGAATACCAAGACGTGTATAAAAAATTTGGTTTTTGGCTCGGGGTAGGCATCGCGAATACTATAAATGTTATAAATCCGGAGATTGTTATCGTAGGCGGAAGTATTTCAAAGGCATGGGATTTGTTTAAAGAGGAAATGAACAAGAGCGCTAAAAAATATATTATTTCAATACAAGCTAAAGAAACAAAAATCGTGAGCGCAAAATTAGGAGACGATGCGGGTGCATTGGGCGCCGCATATTTAATCTAAATTTGCAAAAAATATGAAAATTGCAATCAACGGTTTTGGCCGTATCGGCCGGACATTTTTTAGACAGGCGTTCGGAGCCAAGGGAGTCGAGGTTGTTGCTGTTAACGATTTAACGGATGAGGAGACCTTAGCTTACTTGCTAAAATACGACACGGTGTATGGCCGGTATGAAAAGTCAGTGGAGACGAAAGACGAGGATGGCAATAAATATTTGTCGGTGGACGGCAAGAAAATTTTAAGCTTAACCGAAAAAGATCCGGAAAATCTTCCATGGAAAGACCTTGGGGTGGATGTTGTGGTGGAATCCACCGGAGTATTTGCGTCCGAGGAGGGGGGGCAAAAGCACATCAAAGCCGGTGCAAAATATGTAGTTGTGTCGGCGCCGGCAAAGGGCAATGTGCCCCATGTCTTGGTCGGCACAAATACTCAGGATTTAAATAAGGGAAATGTTATTTCAAATGCTTCCTGCACCACAAATGCCGTAGGTCCCGTGGCTGCCGTAATGTCGGAAAATCCAGGAATCGAAAAGGCGATGCTTACGACTGTTCATGGTTATACCGCAAGCCAGAATCTTGTTGACGGTCCAAGCGAAAAACCTGCTCGCGGCCGCGCTGCAGCACAGAATATTGTTCTTACAACAACGGGAGCGGCAGAAGCTACAGCAAAGGCAATGCCGGAGCTCGAGGGACTTTTTACAGGCGTCGCCCTGCGCGTGCCGGTGTCGGCAGGATCGGTAATTGATTTTACTTTTCTTGCGAAGCGAGATACTTCGGTAGAGGAAATAAATGAAATTTTTGTAAAGGCATCAGAGGAAGAGAGATGGAAAGGGATACTGGAAGTAACTTGTGAGCCGTTAGTATCCTCTGATATTTTAAAGACCACGGCAGGAGCAATTGTTGACCTGAATCACACTCGCGTAGTAGGAGGCAATCTCGTCAAAGTTTTTGCCTGGTACGATAATGAGTGGGGTTATAGCGCAATGCTACTAAGGGAAGTCAAAGAGATAGGCAAGTTAATATAAAACGTAGTAACTTCTTAGGTATTAATGTCCTGGCAAGAGGAACTCAAAAATATAATAAAGGGCGATGTTGCGACTGACGAAAAAACGCTTGATAAATATAGCCGCGACGCGAGTATTTTTGAGGTACAGCCGAAGGCGGTTGTCTTTCCAAAAGATACCGAGGACCTAAAAGATCTGGTAAAGTTTGTGAATGAGAACAAAGAAAAGTATCCCGAACTATCATTGACCGCCCGTTCCGGCGGCACTGATATGACAGGCGGCCCGCTCACGGAATCGATTGTTGTGGAGTTTGATAAATATTTCAATCATATCAAAAACGTTGGGGAAAGCTCGGCTATAGTAGAGCCAGGCGTTTATTATAGAGATCTTGAAAAAGAAACCTTAAAACAGGGCCTAATTTTTCCCAGTTACCCCGCAAGTAAGTCTATTTGCGCTATTGGCGGGATAATAGCAAATAATTCCGGCGGAGAGAAAACTTTGAGATATGGAAAAACAAATGAATATGTGCGTCGCTTAAAAGCTGTTCTTTCCGACGGCAATGAATACGAATTTAAAAAACTTAATAAAATTGAGCTTCAAAAAAAGAAAGCACAGGATGACTTCGAGGGCGGTATATACAGGAAAATATATGAGCTTCTCGAGGATAATTTTGACATAATTAAAAAGGCAAAGCCCCAGGTCTCAAAGAATTCCGCCGGGTATTTTTTATGGAATGTTTGGGATCGGGAGTATTTTGATCTTACGCAGATACTTGTTGGTTCGCAGGGGACGCTAGGCATAGTTACCGAAGCCGAGCTTGGATTAGTAGAAAAGGAGAAATACTCGAGGATGGTAGTTGTATTTCTTGATGATATTGAAAAAATGACCAATTTTGTAAGCACAGCTTTAAAATACAGTCCAGAGAGCCTCGAGGCTTTTGATGATAATACTCTAAAGCTTGCCTTGCGCTTTTTTCCGGATATTGCAAAAAAAATAGGCACGGGTAATTTCTTTTCTCTTATATTTAGTTTTTTTGGAGAGGGATTGGCTATTGCAAGGAAGCTGCGTTTGCCCAAATTCGTAGTTTTGGTTGAGCTGACCGGAGATGATGAAGAGAAAATCAATGATCGAGTCAAAGGCTTGCGTGATGAATTGAAGCCGCTTGGCATATACACAAAGGCCACGAAGAGCGGTATGGATACGGAAAAATATTGGGTAATCCGGCGGGAAAGCTTTAATCTTCTGCGGCACAAAGTAAAAGACAAAAGAGCGGCGCCTTTTATTGATGATATTATAGTAGATCCCTCGCATCTTCCCGAATTTTTACCAAAGCTTTATAATATACTTGAAGAGCATAATATTACTCCGACTCTTGCTGGGCACGCAGGAAGCGGGAATTTTCATATAATTCCCCTCATGGATTTATCTAGAGAAGAGGAGCGGAGAAAAATACCGGAGGTTGCTGAAAAGGTTTATGATCTTGTGCTGGAATACGGAGGATCTATTACGGCAGAGCATAACGACGGATTAATCCGCAGTCCATATATTGAGAAGATGTATGGGAAAGAGGTTTACGGACTTTTCGAAAAGACAAAAGAAATCTTTGATCCGCAAAATATATTTAATCCGGGTAAAAAGGTCGGAGCTGATTTAGAATATGCCATGCGGCATATAAAACATGTTTGATATATCATTGTCACAATACATTTACCCTATATCATTATTTTTTGATACATTCGGTATATTCTTGGTGGTCGTTGGGGGAGTGCTTGCTGTTATTGAATGGCTGCAGGTACAGATAACGCATCTTGGAAGCCGTGAGAAAAGAAAGACCCAGACACAGGATTTGCGGGTGCATTTTTCCCAAAAGCTGGTCTTGGGCCTTGAATTTTTCCTGGCAGGGGATATTATCCGGCTCATCGCGACCCCCACGACTGACGTCTTGATACGGGTAGGAGCAATTATTGTCATCCGTACGGTGCTTGCCTACTTTTTGTCGCGGGAAATAAAAGAATTGCGAGGAGGTAAATAATATGAAGATATACCTTGGCACAGACCATGCCGGTTTTGCGCTAAAAGAAAAAATCAAGCAGTGGCTTGGGGAGTGGGGATATGACCACGAAGACCTGGGCGCTTTTTCCTATGACGCGGAGGACGACTATCCGGATTTTATGCATAAAGTAGGAGAGAAGGTCTCACAAGACCCCGATAATAATCGTGGTATTGTTCTTGGCGGTTCGGGCCAGGGCGAGGCGATGGTTGCTAATCGCCACAAAGGCGTACGGGCTACTGTTTATGCGGCGCGCGTTCTTGATTTGGAATTGGTCAAGCTCATGCGCGAGCACAACGACTCAAATGTTCTTTCGCTTGCAGCCCGCTTTGTGCCGGAAGAGGATGCAAAAGAAGTTGTGAAGACGTGGCTAGAGGCCCCTTTCGCCGGCGAGGAGCGCCATGTACGGCGAATCGCAAAGATAGATTTGTAAAAATTTGATAAGTAATCCCGATATCCGCCCCGCATAGAATTGTGCGGGGTTTATTCCGAGATTTTTTTATTGTATACTGGGCATATGTCAGTAGAAATTATACCTGCAATTATTGCAAAAAATTTTAAGGAGCTCAAAGAGAAAATTGAGATAGTTGAGCAGTACGTGCGATGGGTACAGCTTGATATTATGGATGGGAATTTTGTGCCGAATTTTACCTGGAACAAGCCGGCGGAATTAAAATATTATGACCCCGGCGTTTTTTTAGAGGCGCATTTGATGATTTCCGAGCCGGAGAAATATGTTGGGGACTGGATTGACGCGGGGGTAAAAAGAATTATTTTTCATATTGAAGCAACGTCGGATCCGCATGCTATAATACAAATTTGCCGGAATAAAAAAATCGATGTTGGAGTTGCAATAAATCCCGAAACAGATATTGAGCAGATTGGAGCTATAGATGAGTTGGTGGATATGATTTTAATTCTTGGAGTTACTCCTGGATTCGGGGGGCAAAAATTTAAATCATCAATCGTTTCAAAAATCAAGGCATTGCGAAAGCGCAATCCGCATCTTACAATAGGGGTAGACGGAGGTATGAATCCCAAAACTGCAAAGCAAGCGATTGAAGCAGGAGCAAATGTGATAGTGGCGGGGAGTTATATATTTGAAAGTGAGGATGTGGAGAAAGCCGTTGATAAAATAAAAACTTATGCCAACTCCCAGTGACAGTAAAATAAAGGAGCTTGAGAAAAAAGCGAACAATATCCGCGAGGATCTTGTAAAGATGCTTATTGAGTCGGGTTCGGGCCATTCGGCTGGTCCGCTTGGCCAGGCCGATATTTTTACTGTTTTTTATTTTCACGTATTAAAACACGACCCCCAAAATCCGATGTGGCCGGAGCGCGACCGCCTGATACTGGATGTCGGGCATTGTGTGCCCATACGCTATGTCGCAATGGCGCATGCGGGCTATTTTCCAAAAAAAGAGCTCATGACATTGCGTAAAATCGGCTCCCGCATTGAGGGCCATCCGAATTATCTTAGGATGCCGGCCCTCGAAACCACTTCGGGACCGCTTGGCGAAGGCCTTTCTCAGGCATGCGGATTTGCAATGGCGGCGCGAATGGACGGCACAGATCTTGATTATCATATCTGGTGCATTGGCTCTGATGGTGAGCAACAAGAGGGTATGACGTGGGAGGCGGCAATGTTTGCGGCAAAATACCGCCTTAGCAATCTGACCTATATCATCGACAGAAACAATATCCAGATTGATGGCTATACCGAGGATATAATGCCCCTGGAACCTCTGCGCGAAAAGTATGAAGCGTTTGGCTGGCATGTTATGGAAATGAATGGCCATGATATGCGCGAAATAATATCGACTTTGGAAGAATCAAAATCAATTCAGGAAAAGCCGGTGCTTATAATTGCTAACACCACGCCGGGGAAAGGAATTGAGTTTATCGAGAATAGATTCGGATGGCACGGCGTACCTCCTGGCGCGGGGCCCGAGGATGTAGTGCCCAAGGAAGAGCAAGCCAAAAGAGCCCTTGAAGAATTAAGGACTCTTAGGGGAAGAATTGAAGCAGAGCATGACTAATTATAATCTGGCGAAAAATTATTTGGACGAGGAGAAGACGGAATGGAAGCCCATGCGCGATGGAGCGGGTATTGGAATTGCCGAGCTTGGCGGGGAAAAAGAGAATGTAGTAGTACTTGCCGCCGATACTGCAGGGTCCTCGCGCGCAAAGTATTTCGCGGAGAAATTTCCCGCAAGATTTATTCAATGCGGCGTACAGGAACAAAATATGGTCGGCGTATCTGCCGGACTTGCCTATCAGGGCAAAGTGCCTTATGCCATAACTTACGCCGCCTTTTTAGTCGGCCGCCCGTGGGAACCTATCCGTACTACTATTGCCTATCCACAAAATCATGTAATTTTCGTATCTTCGCATGCGGGACTTGCTACGGGACCGGACGGCCCGACTCATCAGATGACAGAAGACATTTCTATTATGCGGTGCCTTCCGAATTTTACAGTCATAGCCCCATGCGATTATGAGCAGGCAAGAAAAGCGGTAAAAGCGGCATATGACCTGAAGGGTCCCGTATACATACGAAATGCCCGCGAAAAAACACCTGTTTTTACAACAGAGGATTCTCCCTATGAAGCAGGCAAAGCCCAGGTCTTGCGCGAAGGCAAAGATATCACCGCGATTGGCCACGGATATATGGTGTATTGGCTCCTAAAAATCGCGGAAGAGCTAAAAGACAGGATCTCAATTGAGGTTATAAATTTACATACGATAAAGCCGTTAGACGAACAAGCCATAATAGAATCCGCAAAAAAGACCGGGCGGGTATTCACATGCGAGGATCATAATGTTGTGGGCGGTATGGGGAGCGCGGTTGCCGAACTTCTCTCCCAAAAATATCCCGTACCGATGAAGCTTCACGGCGTCTACGATATTTTCGCGGAGTCGGGCTCTGTCAAAGATTTATGGAAAAAGTATAAGCTGGACGAGGAAGGGACAAAGGAGGCGTTGTTAGAATTTTTAAATAAGTCAAAATAATGGCATACGATGTGATAACAATCGGCTCCGCGACAAGAGATGTGTTTATTTGGCCCAAAGATTCAGAGATTCAGGTTGTGAAAGATAAGAAATATAAGACAGGGGAGGGAATGTGTTTTAATTTGGGTTCAAAGATTGATGTGCCTGAAATTCACTTCAGGACCGGGGGAAGCGCGGTGAACACAGCGGTAACTTTTGCAAAGCAGGGCCTCAAGGTTTCGGCACTTTGCAGGGTGGGGAAGGACTCGCGAGGCAGGTCTATCATGAGACGTTTGAAGCAAGTTGGGGCCTCTACAAATCTTATCATGCGCGATAAAAAATATTTTACCGGCTACTCTATTATTATGGTTGCCGAAGGTCAACGGACGATTCTCGTGCATCGTGGGGCTACGGAGCATCTTTGCTGCGATGAGACCGTGCCGTATGAGAGGATCAAGAATACAAAATGGTTGTATATAACAAACTTAGGAGGCGAGAGCGCAAAAATATTTCTTCCCCTCATAGATTTTGCGTATGAAAACGGGGTAAAGATCGCTTTGAATCCCGGTAAAGCGCAGCTAAAAATGGGCAAAGAACTGGTGCCTGTGCTCGAAAAGATTGACGCCCTTATTCTCAACCAAGAAGAAGCGTCGTACCTTACAGGTGTTGCGTTTGAAAAGGAAGATGATATATTTAAGAAATTGGACAAATGGGTCAAGGGAATAACGATTATGACTAAAGGTCCAAAAGGATTTACCGCATGCGATAATCAAAGCGTATATACAGGAGGCATTCTAAAAGGATCGGTGTATGTAGATAGAACGGGCGCGGGCGATGCATTCGGGTCCGGTCTTATCTCGGCCCTCATACGAGGCAAATCCCTCGAGGAAGCGCTACAGTTTGCCTCGGCAAACGCGACGGGAGTGCTTGGTGCATGGGGCGCAAATCACGGATTATTGTCTTCGGGGGATGATATATATAAGTTTGGGAAATTGAAACTTGATAAAAAATCTTGTGCCATATGAATAAGCTCTACCAACTCCTCCGCATGCCTGACGATTCTGTGCTTTCCGAACTCGACAAAAAAATGTCTGTGATTTCGGGCAAGAAGGGGGTTTTAAAGAAAATAGAAGAGGAGAACGACTGGCATGTTCAAAAGACACTGCGGAGATTTGGGGTGAAAGATAATAATCCTCAAAGCAGAGATGTATACGAAGCGCTGCTTAGCCACCTTAAGAAAACAGAAGAGCAGCTATTCCTTTTTTTAGGTGGAGGAGGCGATGAGGAGCAATTCACAAATTTTCCGGAACTTTTGAAGCGCGGATGGGAGCTTATGAGTCCGGGGAAGGTATGGGTCCTTAAAAAAGATAAGTTCAGGGAGATTTTGACACAAAATCCCCCTCCCAATATACTGAAAAAATTTGGATACAAAGACGGGGAGGAACTTTTCCAAAAAGAAAGCCTGGAGGAAATAGCAAGTTCTCTGCGGTTTATGGAAGAAAAGGAATGGATGCACCAAACTTTTGATCGGGCTTATTTGGCCCTGACGCCGGAGGATTTTGAAGAGAGAGAAGTGGAGGCAATACTGCTTTCCGGCAAGTGGCTTGAAGCGGGCAGGGAATTTGTCAAGAAGAAAAGGCATAATCTAAGCCACCTTAAAGAGCTCGGGTTAATATTTATAATACCTATCGAAATACGAGAACCCGGAGAATTGCTGAGAGTATTCGCGTTATATCTGCATTATTTATACGAAGTTCAATTTTATTCCGACCTATTTAAAAATATCGCAAAGGGAAAAGATTTTTCAAAAGGCCTCACATCATTATTGCGGGGCGATATTCTGGGAGAAGCTCCTTTGCCCGAAGATAAAAATTCAGTAAATTGGCTTATTGTACAGCGTTATCTTGCCAAGGAAGATGAGTGGGAAAAACGACTTTTCGTGCCGCATATTAATCCCGAAGCAGTGCATTGGGCGAAGGCGGAAGAGGCGCTTGCGAAATTGGACAAGCAAGACTTGTCTCTCACTTTTAGATTTTGGCTGGATTTGGATTGGGTAGGGGGGCATTTTGACGGACGCAAAAACGAATTGATAAGTTTTGACCTTATAGACACTGTGATGTCTCTTGTTGACGAGAAAGGTATGGTAAAATATTTATATCACCAGCAAGAAGCGCTATGGAACAGAATTTTTGAGGGATATATGGGGGACGGGGACAAGCTTGAGAATTTAATCAAAGAGAATTTATTACGGGGTTATATTTCCCTACCATGAATTACAAGCTAAGAGATTTATTAAAAGAAGCATCGCAAAGACCATATGCACTGGGCCATTTTAATTTTTCAACCCTCGGAATTTTGAGGGCGGTTGTCCTGGCATGCCGGGGATTAAAGTCGCCGGTTTTTGTCGGCACGTCGGAGGGCGAGGCAAAATATGTGGGATACGGACAGGCGGCAGCACAGATTTCGGTATGGAGAGCGGAGACCGGCCTCCCCGTATATCTTAACGCCGACCATCACAAAACTTTTGAGTCGGCAAAGACGGCGATAGACGCCGGGTACGACTCCGTGCAGATTGACGAGACAGCGCTTTCCTTGGAAGAAAATATAGAGGTCAGTAGAAAAGTCGTTGAATACGCAAAAGGTGTAAATCCGGATATATCGGTTGAGGGGGGACTGGGATATATACGGGGATCGTCGGAGCTTCACAAAGAAAAGATTGAGGTTAAACCTCAAGACATGACAACTCCACGAGAGGCAAAGCGATTCGTTGAGGAGACGGGTGTTGATCGCCTTGCGATAGTATTCGGCAATATTCACGGCGTGTCTGCCGCGGGTAATCCGCGGCTGGATATTGAGCGGCTCAAAGAGATACATGAGACAATCCCGGACGTACCTCTTACTCTTCACGGGGGATCAGGGATAAGCGATGAGGACATAAAGGCGGCCCTTCCGTATGGCATGAGCAATATTCACGTAAATACGGAAATACGGGCCGTATACACCGATGCCCTAAGGGCTAGCTTAGACAAAGATAAAGAGCAAACAACTCCATACAAATATCTTAATTCCGCAGACGAAGCAGCGCAAAGAATTGTGGAGGAGAAGCTGAAGTTATTTAATGCCATCGACCTAGTTTGATTATATAAACTTGCCAATCTCTATATAATTTGTTATTATCGCCATATGAAAAGGCAATCGACTCTGGATTATAAGTTCCTCGGTAATTGCCCGATTTGCAGTAGTGAATTTAACGGATCTTATGCTTCTCAAATTGAGAAGGTTGATTCCGTGCAGACAATATACGTTGAGTGCAAGAAATGCGGCAGTTCGGTGGTCCTGGGGGTTGTAAAGAATATGCCCGGGCTTGTGACTACCATCGGCATGCTTACGGATATGAAACAAAAAGATATTAAGCGCATCCGTAATTTGCCGCCAATTACCCCGGACGATGTTTTAGAGATTCATAAATATCTTGAACAATGATATTTTTAAAGGCTACAATTCGCGAAGAACTCGGCAGGAAGAGTAAAAAGGTAAGACGGGACGGTTATGTCCCGGGTGTTTTATATGGAAGAAAAGTTAAAAGCACCCCCATATCTATAGGATATAAAGAATTTGAGAAAGTATATAACGAAGCAGGCGAGAGTACTCTGGTAACGCTTGAATTGGAGACGATCGGCACAAAGGACTTGCCGAAAGAAAATGTTGTTTTGATTCGTGATGCTGTCATGCATCCGCTTTCAAGATCCTTTATCCATGTAGATTTTTATCAGGTTCCAATGGACGAGAAAATAAGCGTTTCAATACCGTTGGTTTTTGAAAATGAGTCCCCCGCAGTGAAAGGCGAGGGCGCGGTGCTTGTGCGCAACATATACGAGATTGGTGTCAGCGCCTATCCGAAGGATCTTCCCTCGGAAATCAAGGTTGACCTCTCAGCGCTTGAGCATACAGATGACTCTATATTAGTGAAATCTCTTGCCGTTCCTGCCGAAGTTGACGTGGATGTCGAAGAGGATTTTGTCATCGCGTCTGTAAGCGCTCCGGTTGAGGATGAAATAATAGAAGAGTCGACAGAGGAAGTGGCTCCGGAAGATATAAAGACCGAAGGGGAGGAGAAGCGCGAAGAGCAGAAGGCAGAAAAAGTAGCTGAAGAAGAAGCCGGAGTTGAGGGCTAATATAACTCTAGTATGCAACCAAGGTTTATTTTAATTGCCTTTATATTGTCGGGCGTGCTATTCGCGCCTTTTTCTTTTGCCCAAGAAGGCGCGCAAGACGATATCAGCAATATAGACAGACGGGAAGAGCTGAAGAAGGAGCTGAATAAAATTCAAGGAGAAATCGCGACCTATAGATCGGAGATAAAGGAAAAGCAGGGCGAGGAAAAAAGTTTATCGCGGGAAGTTGCTATATTGGAAAGCCAGATTAACAAAACCCAGCTTGAGCTGGGCCAGACCGCGCTTGCCATCCGCGCGACAGAGCTCTCGATGGAGACAAACAATATTAAAATTGCGGAATTTTCCGACAAAATTGAGCGCGAAAAGCTGGTAATTGCCGAAATTATGCGCGCCATATACGAAGAAGACGCAAGGGACGTTGTGGAGCTTATTATGTCGGCAGGAGACCTTTCCGACTTTTTTGAGTATCAAAAATACCTCGATAATATTCAGATATCTCTTCACGGTTCTCTTGTCAACATAAAGCAATCAAAGCAAAATATCGAGCAGAAACAGCAAGAGCTTGAAGATGAGCGGGAGTCGCAATACAAGCTAAAAACTTTACAGCAGGCGCAGAAGGCGGATGTCTCTAGTAGAAAATCTCAAAAGGGCGGATTACTCAATCTTACGCGTGACCAAAAGAGAGAATTCGAGAGGGCTTTGAGCCGGAAAGAGCGAGATATAGATCAGATCCGCAGCCAGTTGTTTTTGCTTGAGGGGATAGGCATTTCTATGCCTCTTCACAAGGCCTACGAAATTGCGCAGTCCGCATCAAACGTTACGGGAGTGCGGCCGGCATTTCTCCTTGCGGTCTTGAAGCAGGAATCCAGCTGGGGAAAGAATGTCGGGCAGTGTTTCCTTGTGGATCCGGCAACCGGCGCGGGTAAAGGGAAAAATACAGGCAATATTTATCCCCGTACCATGAAACCGACAAGGGATGTCCAGCCATTTTTGCAAATCACGCAAGAACTCGGCCGCGATCCTTATAATACCCTCGTTTCCTGTCCTCATCCAAATTATGGATATGGAGGAGCAATGGGTCCCGCACAATTTATCCCCTCTACCTGGATGGGCTATAAAGATCGCCTGACTACTTTGTTGGGGCATACGCCCGATCCCTGGGATTTAACCGACGCTTTTACCGCGTCCGCATTTAAACTCGCCAACGGCGGCGCAAATGCCCAGACTCATAGCGCTGAGTGGAAAGCCGCAATGGTCTATTATGCCGGTTCCCGGTGGAACAAGCCGGTTTACTCATTCTATGGCGACAGCGTCATGGAGCTAGCTGCGGCAATCCAACAGGAAATTACCGCGATGGGCGGATAATTTCAACGGCTCAGTACTTTAAAAGTACTGAGCCGTTGAAATCTAAAACCCCCCGGCAGCTGCCGGGGGGTTTTAGATAGTTTAAACTGAATGCTATGTCTCTCCTAAGTAAAAAAT